>Ga0299914_10000282_pt1 | contig 30659 bp, 25 predicted proteins | sample RVTome_10_FD_201361 | JGI IMG/M metagenome (GOLD analysis project Ga0299914, IMG submission 201361) | Soil microbial communities from uranium-contaminated site in the Upper Colorado River Basin, Wyoming, United States - RVT153D57 (version 2) ... | reverse complement strand
GCTGGCGGACAGGATCGAGCCCACGCCGAGCGTCTTCATGCCGTAGATGTTCGCGCGGAAGTTGAGCTCCGAGGGCAGGATGCGATGCCCGGCGCCGTGCCGCGCCAGAAACGCGACGCGCCGCCCACGCAGCGTGCCGACCATGAACGGTCCCGACGGCTCGCCGAACGGCGTCGTCAGGCTGATCTCCTCGCGATCGGTCAGCTCCTCGAGGTCGTAGAGGCCGCTGCCGCCGATGATGCCGATTTCGATGTGCATAGTGTGTGGTCGAGTCGACGGGACACTGCCGCAGGCAGGGGCGGCGCATGCGTCGCCCGTGCGATGTCAGCCGCCTAGCATATCTTCTCTACCTGTATCCGGCCCTCCCGTTCGCGGAGGTAACCGGCCGCCGTGTCGGGATCGTGCTCGAAGAGAACGAGGTACTCCCCCGCGATCGCCTCGCGCAGGAAGGCGCGCTTGAACTCCAGCGTCTCCATCGGGTAGAGGTCGTAACCCATGATCCAGGGCAGCGGGACGTGCGCCGCCGTGGGCAGCAGGTCGGCGGCGAAGACCGCGGTCTGGCCGCCGGACTCGATCATCACGATCTGGTGCCCGCGCGTGTGGCCTCCGGTCCGGCGCAGGCGGACGCCCGGCATCACTTCCTGGTCGTCCCCGGCCAGCGTGAGCAGGCCCGCGTCCTCGAGCGGCACGTAGTTCTCGTCGAAGTAGCTCGCGCGGTTCCGCTCGTGCGGCGAGCGGGCGTCATCCCACTCCGCCCGGCGGACGATGTGGCGAGCCTTCCGGAAGCGCGGGACCACGCGCCCGCTGCCGTCGCGGACGGTGAATCCCCCCGCGTGATCGAAGTGCAGGTGCGAGGCGACGGCGATCTCGATGTCGTCCGCCCGAATGCCCGCGTCCTGCAGCGAATGCTCGAGGTTCCTCGCGCGATCGAGGGCGTAGATGCCCGCCGCCTTCGCGTCCATCTTGTCGCCGGCGCCCGCATCGATCAGCAGGGTCTGCTCGCCTCTCACGATCGCCGGGCGCATCGCCAGGCGGATGCGGTTCCGCGGGTCCGGCGGCGCCACCTTCTCCCAGAGCGGCCTCGGCACGACCCCGAACATCGCGCCCCCATCCAGCGCGAAGAACCCGTCGCTGAGCGTGACGATCTCCAGCGCACCCAGACGAATCAGCCTGGGCGTCACCGCGGCGCCTCGCCTGCTGCGCCCGCGCCGCGGGCATCTGCGCCGGCGGACTGCTTCAGCTCGATGAGCACGCCCTGGGCCGCCGAGGGATGAATGAAGGCCACCAGCGACTCGCCGGCGCCGGCGCGGGGCTCACGGTCGATCAGCCTGACGCCTGCCGCCTCGAGCCTCGCCAGCGCCGCGCGGATGTCGGCGACGCGCAGGGTGATGTGGTGGAGTCCCGGACCCCGCTTCGCGATGAACCGCGCGATCACCGACTCGGCGTCGGACGCCTCGAGCAGCTCGAGCCGCGCGTCCCCGATGGGCACGAAGCGCACGCGCACGCGCTCGGTCGGCACGGCCTCGGCGCTCGAGACCTCGAGACCGAGCCCGTCCTCGAACACACGCGCCGCCGCCTGCGGGTCCTTCACCGCGATGCCGATGTGATCGAGCGCGGCGGCCGCGGGCAGTCGCCGCGGGGCGCCGCCCGACAGGCGGCCCGCCGCGGCGTACGGGTCCAGCTCGCGATCGACCACCGCATCGAGCAGGCGATCGAGCTCGCCGGGCGGGAGCGCCGCGTCGAGGCGGGCGATCGACTGCGAGGCCACGATCTCGCGCAGGCGGAACCCGGCCCGCTGCCGGCGGCGCGCCCGAAGCGTCGCCTGGCCGCGAGCGCGGAAGGCCTGGATCGCCTGCACGAGCTCCGGCACGCCCGTTCCCGTCGTCGCTTCCGTCTTCAGCACCGGCGGCTGCCACTGGTCGGCGCCCGTCTCGACGAGCGCGAGCATGGCCTGCACCTGGGCCGCCGCGCGGTCCGCGCCCTCGCGGTCCGCCTTGTTGAGAACGAAGATGTCGGCGATCTCCATGATGCCGGCCTTGAGCGCCTGCACCTCGTCGCCCGCGCCGGGCACCAGCACGACGAGCGTGAGATCGGCCGTCCGGACGATCTCGACCTCGTCCTGCCCCACGCCGACCGTCTCGATCAGGATGTCGTCGAAGCCCGCGGCGTCGAGCACGATCGCGGCGTCGCCGGTGGCCCGCGCGAGGCCGCCGAGATGGCCGCGCGTCGCCATGCTGCGGATGTAGACGCCGGCATCGCCGGCATGGGCCTGCATGCGCACGCGATCGCCCAGGATCGCGCCTCCGGTGAACGGGCTGGTGGGATCCACGGCAAGCACGCCCACCTTGCGCCCCGCCTGCCGCGACTCCGCGATCAGCCGATCGACGAGCGTGCTCTTGCCCGCGCCGGGCGGCCCGGTCACGCCGAGGAGCCAGGCCCGCCCCGTCCGCGGGTAGAGCCGCCCCACCAGGTCCGGCGCCTCGGCCGATCCATCCTCGATGAAGGAGATCGCGCGGGCCACGCCGCGTGTGTGGCCGGCGAGCACGCGATCGACGAGCGCGGACGTCTTGTCGGCCGGCATCAGGCGAGCAGCTGCCGCGCGATGACGAGCCGCTGGATCTCGCTCGTCCCCTCGCCGATGGTGGTCAGCTTGACGTCGCGGAAGAACTTCTCCGCCGGATAGTCCTTCACGAACCCGTACCCGCCGTGAATCTGCACGGCATCGTCGGCGGCGCGAACCGCGATCTCGCTCGCGTACAGCTTCGCCATCGCCGACTCGAGGGTCGTCCGGCGTCCCTGGTCCTTCAGATACGCCGCGCGGTAGGTCAGCAGCCGCGCGGCCTCGATTCGCGTTGCGTTGTCGGCCAGCTTCCACTGAATCGCCTGGAACGAGGCGATGGGCTGCCCGAACTGCCGGCGCGACGCCGCGTAGTCGCGCGCCGCCTCGAAGGCGCCCTGCGCCAGGCCGACGGAAAGGGCCGCGATGCCGATCCGGCCGGCGTCGAGCACCTGCAGCGCGTTGATGAATCCCTGCCCCTCCTCGCCGAGGAGCGCGTCCGCCGCGACGCGGCAGTTCTCGAACACGACCTCGCTCGTGTCGCTCGCACGCATCCCGAGCTTGTCCTCCTTGCGCCCGGCCCGCATGCCTGGCGTCCCGCGTTCGACGATGAACGCGGAGATGCCCCTGGAGCCGGCCGCGCGGTCGGTCGCCGCCATCACGACCATCACGTGGCCGACGGATCCGTGGGTCGTGAACGTCTTCGAACCGTTCAGGACCCAGCCGTCCCCCTCCCGAACGGCGGTCGTGCGGATCGCCGCGGCGTCGCTGCCGGCACCGGCCTCGGTCAGGCCCCAGGCGCCGATCTGCCGTCCGCTGGCGAGCGGCACGAGATGGCGCTGCTTCTGCGCCTCGGTGCCGAACAGGAAGATGTGCGCGGCGCAGAGCCCGTTGTGCGCCGCGACGGAGAGCGCCACCGCGGGATCGACGCGCGCGAGCTCCTCGATGGCGATGCAGTACTCGATCGCCGACATGCCGGCGCCGCCGTATTCCTCGGGGAACTGCACGCCCATCAGCCCGAGCTCCGCGAGCCTCGCGACCACTTCGTCGGGAAAGTGCTGCGCCGCGTCCCACTCCCGCACGTGGGGGGCCAGCTCGGCCTCGGCGAATTCCCGGACCGTCTGCCGGAGCAGCTGCTGTTCGTCGGAGAGGCGAAAGTCCATCGGCGGGAAATTATGACACTATCCCCGGGACGGAACGGACAGAAGGTCCGGGACCGCAAGGCGAACAACAGGGAGAGGACACGATGGTGCAGGCGTGTGTGCGTGTGCTCGGGGCCGCGATGCTCGTGCTCGCGGCGCAGTCGACAGCCTTCGCGGACCTGACCGCGTTCATCGGGGCCACCGACGACCCGGGCACGAGAGCGACCCGGGGCCTCGCGGTCGGCGCGGGACTCATCATCATCGGCTTCGAATTCGAGTACGCGCATGCCGGCGGAGACGATGAGAACGAGCCAGCCTGCCTCGTGCCGAACGACGACTGCAAGCCGTCGCTGACGACGGGCATGGGCAATGTGCTGCTGCAGACGCCGCGCGGCCTCGGCCCCTTCCAGGTGTACGGGACGGTCGGGGCGGGCATCTACCGCGAGCGGTACCGGGCCACCGATGAGACCGATACCTCGTTCGGCACCAACGTGGGCGGCGGCGTGAAGATCGACCTGGCCGGGCCCCTGCGCCTGCGGCTCGATTACCGCGTGTTCCGGCTGACCGGGGACACGGACAACAAGACGCCGAAGCGCTTCTACGCGGGGGCGAACCTGGCGTTCTGAGGGAAGCTCCGGGCCGCGCCCTTGCGCGGCCCGGCGGCGTGGGTACCGGAACCTACTGGGGGTCCGGCGGTGACTGCGGCGTCTGCGGCTCCGACGTCGACGGCGTCTCCGAGCCGGTCGTCCCGGTCGCGCCGCTGTCGCCGGGCGCCGGCGCATCCTGGGTCGTCCCGCTCGTCGGCAGCGGCGGTGCCGGTCTGGCTGCCGACCCGAAGTCCTGGACGAGGTTCAGGTTGACCTTGTTGAGACCGGCCGCGAACGCGTCGCGGAACACCGGAAAGATCTGCTGGACCTCCGTCGGGAACACCTCGTAAAGGATCATCGCGAACGTGTAATCGGCGCCCTTCAGCGCCGGATCCATGATGGCCACATAGAGGACGTTCCCTCCCGGGCCCGGATCCGTCGACCGGTAGATCTTCCATCCCTCGGCCTGCTGGCGGCGCTCGGGCTTGTCGCTCTTGCTCAGCGCTTCGTGCAGCTTGCCCATGACCGCCTCGAAATCCGCGGTCTTGTCCGGCTTCACCTGCATGAGCAGCATCCCCGCGTCACCCTCGAACGTGAGGGCGGGCGCCTGCGGTTGCTGCTGTTGCTGCTCCTGTGGCTGCTGCGGCTGCGGATCCTGTGACGGTGTCGGCTGCTGCGTCTCAGGCGCGCTGGGGGGCGGCGTCTGGGCTGACAACGGGGACACGGGTGCGAGCGCCAGACCGGCCGCGACCAACCCGCCAAGAAGCACGTTCCGACCTAGCGGCCGGTTCGACATGGCTCCCATCTATGTTCCCTCCTTCGGCGTCGGTACGAAGTGCATACTCTAGCGTACGGATGAGGCTGGTGAAAGCGAGGCGGGTCAGACGAACGCGGCCATCACCTCGTTTGCCAGCAGCATGCCCGCGCGTGTGAGGCGCAGGCAGTTTCCTTCGCGAATCACGTGGCCCGCTGCGGCGAACGGCGCCAGGGCCTCTCCATAGCGATCCCAGACGTCCACGCCGTAGCGCCCTTCAACCTCCTCCAGATCGAGCCCGGCCGAGAGCCGCAGCCCCGTGAACAGCGCGTCCCCGAGCTGCTCGTCGCGCGGCCGCGTGTGCTTCTCCACAGCAAGATCGCTGCCCGCCCCGGCGCGCGCGATGTACTCGGCAGTCGAGGCGACGTTGCGCCACCTCTCCGGCCCGCGGGTGGAGTGCGCGCCGCAGCCGAAGCCGAGCCACGCGCCGTCCTGCCAATACTTGAGGTTGTGCCGGCACTGCCGGCCGGGGCGCGCCACGTTCGAGATCTCGTACTGCTCGTACCCGGCCGCCTCCAGCCGCTCCATCGCCCGCAGATACATCTCCGCCGCGTCATCGTCGGGGGCCAGCGTCCACTGCGAGCGCAGCATCAGCTCGCGGAGCGGCGCGTTCGGATACAGCTCGAGGAGGTACAGGGACAGGTGGTCCGTCGACAGGCCGATGGCATCCTCGACGGTCCGTTGCCAGGCCGCGACCGTCTGCTGCGGAAGCCACATCATCAGGTCGATGCTGACGTTCTCGAAGCCCGCGGCCCTGGCCTCGGCCACGGCGCTCTTCGCCCTCCCGCTGGCATGCAGCCGGCCCAGGCGCGTCAGCTCGTCATCGCGCAGCGACTGCACGCCGAGGCTCAGGCGCGTGACGCCCGCGTCGAGAAAACCGGAGAGTCGGCGGACGTCGACGGTCTCGGGATTGGCCTCGAGCGTGATCTCCGCCCTGGGGTCCAGATCGAAGCCGCGGCGGCAGGCCTCGATGAGGCGCCGGACCTCCGCCGGCGCGAGCAGCGACGGCGTGCCCCCGCCGAAGAAGATGGTGTCGGCCGGCGACCGATCCGCGTACCGGTCGATCTCCCGTTCGAGCGCGTCGAGGTAGCGCGTCTTGACCGCCTCGTCGAACAAACCCCGGTTGAAGTTGCAGTAGTTGCAGATCGCGGCGCAGAACGGGATGTGCAGATACAGGCTCAGGGGCATCCGGATCGATCTTACCCTTCCGCCCTCGCGCTCGAGCATTCGTGCGCGCTTCGGTTGGGAACCGGGAGTTGGGAGTTCGACAGGCGAAGCGGGTCAGGAACCTGCCTTCCCGCCGCTCCACTTCAGGTCGCTGGTGTCGGGCCCGCGCAGGTTGGCCTTGGCCGTCTTCGTCCGGGCCGGCACCGGCAGCCGGCGGCGCGGATGCCGCTTCCAGAGGTTCATCAGATCGTCCACGCCGCCGTTCGGGGGCAGGTGCCGGTAGTCGGCGCCGTCGTACTCGAGGAACTCGCACATCTCGTGCAGGCGCGAGTGGATGCGGAAGCCCACGCGGGCCTTCAGGGACTGCGGATCCCCCTCTTCGTCGGGCAGGTCCTCGTAGTTGGACGTGAAGATCGTCGGACGGCGCTCGTTATAGCGCGTGTTCACCACGAGGTTCATGGTCTCTTCGACCCACTCCGAGGGCTTCTCCGCGCCGAGATCGTCGAGCACGAGCAGCTCGGCGGTCATGACCGGCTGCAGGATGTCCATCTCCGCGGTCCTGGTGACCGGGTTGAACGTGCTGCGGATCACGCGCAGCAGCTCGCGGGTGTCATAGAACAGGCCGCGCGCACCGGTCCGCTCGATCACGCGGCGCAGCACCGCGACCGCGATGTGGGTCTTACCGACGCCGGGAGGACCGTTCAGGAACAGTCCCTTCTCGACGATGGGGAAGGCTTCCGCGAACTGCCGCGCGGCGTGGACGGCGCGCCTCAGGCGCTCGTTGTCGTAGAGCACCAGGTTGGCCAGATCGCAGCGCCCGTACCGCGGCGGCACGCGCGCGCCGGCCAGCAGCCGCGCGGCCAGCGCCTCGCGCCAGCAGTCGCAGCGCTCCACGCGCCGCGTCGCATCGGCGTCGGCGAGCTTCCAGCCGGTATCGTCACAGAGCGGACACGACATGGCGAGCGCAAGGCAGGAGGACCGGGACACTCTACCACAGCACGCGGGGGCGCGCGTTCAGTTCAGCGTCGCACGGATCTCGCGCAGCCGCTTCGATCGACGCAGCTTCTCGCGCGCACCGGCTTCGATCTGCCGCACGCGCTCGCGCGAGAGATGAAAGCGATCGCCGATCTGCTGCAGCGTGAGCGGCTCGTCGTTCTCGATCCCGAACCGCAGCCGCATCACCTCCCGCTCGCGCGGGTCGAGCTCGGCGAGCGCCCGCTGCGTCGCGCGCACGAGCGTGTCGCGCAGTAACGCCTCGTCCAGCGGCGGTTCGGCGCTCTGCGCCAGCGTGTCCTGCAGCTCGCGCGCGTCCTCGCCGCCCGGACCCGGCGCGTTCAGCGAGACGTCGGGCCCCGCGATCATCTCGAGCGCCGCGAGCTCCCCCGGCGAGAGCGACAGCGCATCCTCGACCTCCGCAGCCGTCGGGGCCCGATCGAGCCGCGCGGCCAGCTCGGCGACGTCGCGGCGCAGCCGGGCGGCCGACGCCGACAACCGCACGGGGACGGCGAAGGGACGCGAGAGCCCGGCGAGCAGCTGGACGATGGCCTGGCGGATCCACCAGACGGCGTAGGTGACGAACCTGACGCTGCGGTCCGGATCGAAGCGGCGTGCCGCCTCGATCAGCCCCAGATTGCCTTCGTGAATCAGGTCCAGGAACGACACGCCGAGGTGCCGGTAGCGCTTGGCGTAGCTGACGACGAAGCGGAGATTGCCTTCGACGAGGCGTCGGACGGCCTCCTCGTCGCGCGTGTCGCGGATGCGCGCCCCCAGGTCACGCTCCTCGGCGGGCGTGGTGGGCGGAAAGCGCCGCAGCTCGCGCAGGTAGGCCTGCAGCGCCGAGTCCTCGTCGGACGGGCGCATTCGCGTCACGCTGCGATGATACAGCCTGAGCTGCTGCCCGGCGTTCGCCGGCTTCCGCTGCCTCACAGCCCCGGCGAGGCCTGATTAACGGGGCGATCAGGAGCGGCGGCGAACTTCGGAGACCGGCGCGTCGCCAACGGCGGGCGCTTCGTCGGGGGCGTCGGAGGGCGGCGGCATCGGGGCGGCGCGGACGAGGTCGGTGGGCGCTGACTTCACGAGCGCGGTGCCAAGGCGCTGTTCCCAGTCGTCGATACCGCGGGCGAGCTCCTTCTTGACGTACGCCATGAACTCGTTCACCTCGACCTGCATCTGCTGGATGCGCTTCCGCATGTTGAGGATGATCTCCACGCCGGCGAGATTGACGCCGAGGTCGCGCGTCAGCGAGAGGATCGTCTCGAGCTGCTCGAGGTCCTCCTCGGAATAGAGGCGCGTGTTCCCCTCGGTGCGCGAAGGACGCAGCAGCCCTTCACGCTCGTACATCCGGAGCGTCTGCGGGTGGATGTTGTACTTCTGCGCCACCGCGCTGATCATGTAGTACGCCTTCCCGGATCGTTTGGTTGGCATCCCGTATCCCGTATCCCGTATCCCGACCCCCCGCCGCTAGAAGTCCCTCACGCTCTCCCCGTTGATGCGCCCGAACTCGCGGAGCAGCTCCTTCGATCGCTCGTCCAGCAGCTTCGGCAGCATCACGCGGAGCTCGACGATCAGGTCGCCGCGGCGCCCGTCCCGCATCGAGGGGAAGCCCCGCCCGCGGAGGCGAAGCCGCTGGCCCGACTGCGCGCCCGGGGGGATGCGTACGCGCACCGCTCCCTCGAGCGCCGGCACCTCGATCCGCGCACCGAGGGCCGCCTCGTGTACCGCGACGGGCAGCGTCAGCAGCACGTCCTCGCCCTCGCGCCGGAGCCGCGGATGCGGCGCGAGGTGGACGGTCACGTAGAGATCGCCCGCCGCGGCGCCGTGCGGCCCCGCGTGCCCCTTGCCCGGAATCCGGAGCCGCGCGTCCTCGGGCACCCCGGCCGGCACCCGGACGGCGACGGTCTCGGTCCGCGGCTGCGTGCCGCCGCCCGCGCACAGCGGGCACCGCTCCTGGCGCTGCACCCCGGTGCCGCCGCACCGCGCGCACGGCCGCGAGAACACCATGTGCCCGCGCGCCGATCGCAGCGAGCCGCTCCCCTGGCAGGTCACGCACCGCGAGCCGCCGCCGTGGACGATGCCGGAGCCGTTGCAGGTGGCGCAGCGACCCTGCCGCGTGATCGTCAGCAACCGCTCCGTCCCGTGAAGCGCATCGGCGTACGAGATCGTGACCGCCGCGTGCAGATCCGCACCGCGTTCGACCTGGCGCGGACCCGCGCCGGGACCACGCAGGATGTCGGCGAACAGGTCGCCGAAGGTGGACTGCTGGTTCGCGTGCACCGCCGGCGAGAAGTCGAACCCCTCGAACCCCATCGCCGGCTCGTCCTGCGCGTCGGGCTGATAGCCCAGCAGGTCGTACCGGCGGCGCCGGTCCGGATCGCTGAGCGTCTGGTAGGCCTCCGCGATCCGGCGGAACTGCTGCGCCGCGAGGTGGTCGCCGGGATTGATGTCGGGATGGAACTTCCGGGCGAGCCGCCGGTACGCGCGCTTCACGTCCATGATGCTCGCGTTCCGCTCGATGCCGAGAATGATGTAGAAGTCCATCGCCGCCCAGCCGCCTTCCTCCTTCTTCCTTCTTCCTTGCTACTTCCTTGCTACTTCCTGTCCTCCTCCACGACCTCCGCGTCGATCACGCCGTCGCCGCCCGCCTCCGCTCCCGGGGGCGGAGGTGCCGAGGCGTCGCCGCCGTCCCCGGGCGGCGGCGGACCGGCCTGCCGGTACATCGCCTCAGCCGCCTTGTGCTGCGCGGCGGTGAGGGCGTCCATCGCACGCGTCATCGCGGCGGCGTCGTTGCTCTCGAGCGCCTTCCGCAGGTCGGCGATCGCCGACTCGATCGCCTGCTTGTCGCCGTCCGGGATCTTCTCCGCGTTGTCGCGCACGAGCCGCTCGGCGGCGTACACGGCCTGATCGGCACGGTTGCGCGTCTCGATCTCCTCGCGGCGCTGCTTGTCCTCTTCCGCGTGCGACTCGGCCTCGCGCATCATCCGGTCGACCTCGTCCTTGCTCAGGCCGCTGGAGGCCGTGATCGTGATCTTCTGCTCCTTGCTGGTCGCGCGGTCCTTCGCCGAGACGTTGACGATGCCGTTGGCGTCGATGTCGAAGGTGACCTCGATCTGCGGCATGCCGCGCGGCGCCGGCGGAATGCCGTCGAGGTGAAAGCGCCCGAGCGTGCGGTTGTCGCGCGCGAGCTGGCGCTCGCCCTGGAGGACGTGGACCTCGACGCTGGTCTGGCTGTCGGCCGCCGTCGAGAACACCTCGCTCTTCCGCGTCGGAATCGTCGTGTTGCGCGGGATCAGCGTCGTCATCACGCCGCCGAGCGTCTCGATGCCGAGCGAGAGCGGCGTGACGTCGAGCAGCAGCAGGTCCTTCACGTCGCCGGCGAGGACGCCGGCCTGGACGGCGGCGCCGATGGCGACGACCTCGTCCGGGTTCACGCCCTTGTGCGGCTCCTTGCCGAAGAGCTCGCGCACGATCTGCTGCACGCGCGGGACGCGGGTGGATCCGCCCACGAGCACGACCTCGTCGATGTCCTTCGCCGAGATCCCGCCGTCGGAGAGGGCCTGGCGCACCGGGCCGACCGTCCGCTGGAGCAGGTCCTCGACGAGCGACTCGAACTTCGCCCGGGTCAGCTTCATCGAGAGGTGCTTGGGTCCGCTCTGGTCGGCGGTGATGAACGGCAGGCTGATGTCGGTCTCCATGACCGTGGAGAGCTCCATCTTGGCCTTCTCCGCCGCCTCCTTGAGCCGCTGCAGCGCCATGCGATCCTTGCCGAGGTCGATGCCCTCCTCTTTCTTGAACTCGGTGATGATCCAGTCGATGACGCGCTGATCGAGGTTGTCGCCGCCGAGGTGCGTGTCGCCGTTGGTGGCCTTGACCTCGACCACGCCCTCGCCCACCTCCAGGATCGAGATGTCGAAGGTGCCGCCGCCGAAGTCGTAGACGGCGATGGTCTCTTCCTTCTTCTTGTCGAGCCCGTAGGCGAGCGCGGCGGCGGTCGGCTCGTTCACGATCCGCATCACCTCGAGGCCCGCGATCTGACCCGCATCCTTGGTGGCCTGACGCTGCGCGTCGTTGAAGTAGGCGGGCACCGTGATCACGGCGCGCGTGACCGGCGCGCCGAGGTACTCCTCCGCAGCCTGCTTGAGCTTCTGCAGCACCATCGCCGAGATCTGTGGCGGCGAGTACTCCTTGCCCTGGGCCTCGATGCGGGCATCGCCGTTGGCCGCGCGCACGACGCGGTACGGCACCATCTTCATCTCCTCGCTGACCTCGTCGAATTTCCGCCCCATGAAGCGCTTGATCGAGAAGACGGTGTTCTCGGGGTTCGTGACCGCCTGCCGCTTCGCGACCTGGCCCACGAGGCGCTCGCCGCCCTTCGTGAACGCGACGACCGAGGGCGTCAGCCGGCTGCCTTCAGGATTGGTGATGACGGCCGGCTCGCCGCCCTCCATCACCGCCACCACGGAGTTCGTGGTGCCGAGGTCGATTCCGATGATTTTGCTCATGCTCGTGTCCTTGCCGCTGTCTCCACGCGTCCGGCGCCGCAGCGAGCCGGAGGCAATGGGCTCCTGGTTGAGTGTATTTCTATGACATTTCAAGCTTAAAACTTGAGTGCGCGAATGTCAAACATCGCCGCGGCCGCCTGCGCGCCACGGCCCTAAGTGCCTGCATCCTCGGGGCCCTGCCTTCTACCGCCGTGCTATACTCGGATTTGCCAGCCTGCCGCCTGCGGCCGTGAGGGACATGTCCCCGGTCCCATCCGCCCGAGTAACCCTGCGAGGTTTCGCAATGGCCCGCCTCCGGTTGTTCCTCGTCTCAGGCTTCGTTGCCTGCCTGATGGCGCTGCCCGCCGCCGCACGCGCGCAGACGAGCGACGCGCCGGCCGGCGAGACGCCGCCCGCGCACGTGTCGTACGTCGACGGCCGGGTGCTGCTCGAGTACGACGCCGCCACGGAAGAGATCGAGGCGAATACGCCGCTGGTGCCCGGCGATCGCGTCCGGACGGAAGCCGGGCGCGCGGAGATCGTGTTCGGCGACGGCTCCGTCCTGCATCTGGACGACTACACGACGCTCGACCTGCTCTCGGACCGCCTGGTTCGCCTGCTCGCCGGCCGCGCGATCGCGACGGTGGGAACGGGACTCGCCGGGCAGCTGCAGATCGATGCCCCGTCGGCGTCGGTCCGTCCGGTGTCGGCAGGGGAATACCGGATCTCGTTGCTGCCTCGCGGCGCCGGCTCCGACCTCGAGCTCGCGGTCGTGCGGGGCCGCGCGGAGCTCTTCACCGATACGGAGGTCGTCGCGCTTGCGGCCGGACAGCGGGCCGTCGCCGATGGCGCGGGCGGGTTCGCCGGGCCGTGGCCGTTCAACTCCGCGGACCTCGACGCGTTCGCGCGCTGGTCGGCGACCCGGCTCGACGCGCGCCGCGGTGCGACGTCGTACGCGTACCTGTCCGGCGAGACGCGCCACTATGCCGGCGACTTCGACCGCTACGGCACTTGGGGTCACGAACCGGTCTACGGCTACGTCTGGTACCCGCGCGTCACCCACGGCTGGCGCCCGTACTATCACGGGCGCTGGAAGCACTATCCGCGGTGGGGGTGGACGTGGGTCGGCGGCCCGCGCTGGGCGTGGCCGACGCACCATTACGGACGATGGGGCGTCAGCTCGGCGGGCGCGTGGTTCTGGATTCCCGGCCGGCAGTGGAGCGGCGCCTGGGTGCACTGGGGCATCGCCAGCAAGTACGTGAGCTGGTGCCCGCTCGGCTTCGACAACCGGCCCGTCTTCGGCTTCTGGCGCAAGGGCTTCCGGCATGCGCGCAGCCCGTGGCGCGGCTGGACGGTCGTGCACCGCTCGCACTTCGGCGCGCGGCGCGGCGTGCACGCCGTGGCCCTCGACGGGCAGCGCGTCGTGACCACGCAGCAGCCCACCTTCGTCACGCAGGCCGTCCCGCCCGCAGTCGCGGGCGCCCGGCACGGACGGCTGTCGGCAGCCGGCGGTACCCGCGCCGTTGCCGTTCCCCGCGGCAGCACCGGCTTCGCCGGACGCGTCCATCCGGCGCGTCCACAGCGCAGCGGGAGAACCGCCTCGATCCAGAGCGGAGCCGCCGGCCGGTCGCGGTCCGGTGGAGAGATTCGCACGAGCGACGGGCGTCGCTTCGTGATGCCGGCCGCCGCACCGGCTGCTGCGGGCCGCCGCAGCGGCAGCATCGGACAGGCGGTGCCCCGGGGAAGCGGCGCGGCCGTCCGCGGCTCAGGCGCTGCGAGCGATGCACCGCCGAGCACGCCCGACGTCGGCGTCTTCAGGCGGCGAAGCGGGCGCGCCGCCGAAAGCGGGACGACAAACCCATGGCGCGCGGAGGACGTGCCCGTCTACCGGGGCGGCCGCGTGGGCGGAACCGAAACGGCGGCGCCACGGGCCCGCACCCGCTCCGGCACGTCGCCTTCGCCGGCGCCGGTGACGGAGGCTCCGCCGGCGGATGCGGGACGCACCGGGGTGGCGCCGGACCGCGGGAGCCGGGGCGGCGGGTCCTTCGCCGTGCCCCGGGGGCGTAGCCGCGAGGCCTCGGCCCCGCCGCCGTCCTCGCCCCGCGGCAGCGGCGCCCCTGCGCGCGGCGGCTCGGTTCGAGCGCCTTCGGGACGCGGCGCCTCGTCCCCCTCCGGGCCGGCGCCTTCGGTCGGAAGCGGCGGAGGTCGCGCGCGAACGGCGCCTGCCGGATCCTCGAGGGGCACCGCCGTGTCGCGTGGATCGAGCGGGAGCAGCGGCGACTCGTCCGGCGGAGGCAGCCGTGGAGGCAGCAGCCGCGGCGGCGGGGGCCGGCGGCGCTGAGGAGACTCCGAAGGGATCGGCGAGAGGCGGGTCCCTTCGGAACGAACAGGGAGAATCGGGGTCTAATCCTGACAGCCAACCCTAACCGCTAACCCTAACCCTGACCGCTGACCACCCCTTGTCCCGCTACGTCATCCGCTACGCCCAGCGCGCCGGCCTCGTCATCCTGTTCGTCGTCGTGGCGCTCGCCGGCGCCGCGAGCGGATTCCTGTTCGCGTACGCCGACGACCTGCCCCAGATCTCGGCGCTCGACGACTACGCCCCGAACGTCGGGACGCGTGTCTACGCCAGCGGCGGCGAGCCCATCGGGGAGTTCGCCGTCCAGCGGCGCCAGGTGATCGGCTACGACGACATCTCGCCGCTGCTGCGACAGGCGATCATCGCGGCCGAGGATCAGGGCTTCTACAGCCACTTCGGCGTCAGCTCCCGCATCATCGTCACGGCCATCAAGGACGTCCTCTACGGCGAACGGTACGGCGCCAGCACGCTGACGCAGCAGCTCGCGAGAAACCTCTTCCTCACCAACGAGAAGACGCTGGAGCGAAAGATCAAGGAACTGATCCTCACACTTCAGATCGAGAAGCGCTACACGAAGAACGAGATCCTGACGCTCTACTGCAATCACATCCTGTGGGGCCACGGCACCTACGGCGTCGAGGCCGCCGCGCGCCTCTACTTCGGCAAGTCGGCCAAGGACCTGGAGCTGGCGGAAGCGGCCCTGCTCGCCGGCATCGTCCAGCTTCCCGCCAGGCAGAGCCCGTACGTCAACGTGCAGGCGGCCACGCGCCGCCGGAACTATGCGCTCCAGCGCATGGCGACTGAAGGGTTCATCACGCAGGAGGACGCCGATGCGGCGATGCGACGGCCGGTGGTCACGGCCGGGCGTCCTCCCTCCGGCAACCTGGCGCCGTTCTTCGTGGAGGAAGTCCGCCAGCACCTGGAGGAGCGGTACGGGGCGAAACGGCTGTACGAGAGCGGCCTCTCCGTGCGGACCTCGCTCGACCTCGGCCTGCAGCTGGCCGCCGAAGCCGCGCTCGAGAAGGGCCTCCGGCGGCTCGACAAGCGGAAGGGCTGGCGGAAACCCACGGTGAACGTCGCGTCCGACGGCCACGATCCGATGGAGTACCGGAACGCCCGTTGGAGCCGCCCGCTGGCGGTCGGCCACATCGTCCCCGCCGTCGTGACCGCCGCACCCGCCGCCGGCACGCGCGACTCGATCGCGCTGCGCATCGGCGACCTCAGCGCGACGCTCCCCCGCGCCGGCTACGCCTGGACGCGGCAGCGGTCGGCGGCGTTCCTGAAGCCCGGCGATCTCGTGGAGGTGCGCATCGACGAGCTCGACGGCGAGGCCCGTACGGCCGTCGTCGCGCTCGAACAGCCGCCCGCGGTGGAGGGTGCGGTCGTCGCCATCGACAACCACACGGGCCAGCTCCGCGCGATGGTGGGAGGCTACAGCTTCGAGCGCAGCAAGTTCAACCGCGCGGTGCAGGCGTTCCGGCAGCTCGGCTCGACGTTCAAGCCGGTGGTCTACACCGCCGCCATCGACCGCGGGTACACTCCCGCGTCACTGCTGCAGGACACGCCCGAGGAGTTCGATGTGGGTCCGAATCAGCCCCCGTACGCCCCGCAGAACTACGACCGCACGTTCCGGGGACCGATCACGCTGCGCCACTCGCTCGAGCACTCCCGCAACGTCACCGCCGTTCGCCTCATGCAGGACCTGGGCGCCGATGTGGTCATCGAGTACGCACGGCGGATGGGGATGACGACGCCGCTGCCGCCGTACCTGTCGCTCGCGCTCGGCGCGGCGGAGGGGACGCTGCTCGAGACGACGAGCGCCTACACGGTCTTCCCGAACCAGGGCGTGCGGATGCGTCCGTACGGGGTCATGCAGGTGCTGGACCGGGAGGGCAACCTGCTCGAGGAGAACCGCCCGGCGGCGCGCGAGGCCATTCGCGCCGACACGGCGTACGTCATGACCAGCCTGCTGCGGGGCGTGACCATCCGCGGCACGGCGGCGGCCGCGTCCACGCTGAAGTGGCCCGTCGCGGGGAAGACCGGCACGGTCGACGACTACACGGACGCGTGGTTCATCGGCTTCGATCCCGAGATCACGATCGGCGTGTGGGTGGGATACGACCAGAAGCGGCCGCTCGGCCCCGGGGAGACCGGAGCGGATGCGGCGCTGCCGATCTGGATCGAGATCATGCGCAGTTACATCGAGCGGCGCGGGCGCGATAACGTCCCCGAGTTCTCGGCGCCGGGCAACATCATCTTCCTGGCCGTGGATCGGGCGACCGGCATCCCGAGCCCCGATGCCACGCATGCGATCAACGAAGCGTTCATCGCCGGAACGGAGCCCCGGCGATCCGAGTTCTAGTCAACCCCGGCCTCCAGCCGCCGGTCCGCCGCGCGATCAGGAGGCCCGCAGCTTCCGGTAGTTCTCCAGGCACCGGCGCGCCATCGCCAGCTCCCCTTCCCCGCCGGCGTGCTCCTGCTCGATCAGGTAGAACTCGATGCCGCCGGTCGACTCCGCGGCGTCGAAGATCGCCTTCCACGGCGCGTCTCCCTCGCCGAACGCCACCGTGTAGCCGCGGCCCTCGCCCTTGCCCCAGTCTTTCAGGTGGATGTGCCGGACGCGGCCCGGATTGGCCTTGATCCACGCCGCGGGATCGGTTCCCGCTTCGACCGCGGTGCCGACGTCGAGCTGCAGGACGACGTCCTGCGGGGTGCCGGCCGCGATCACGTCCATCGGCCGCTGGCCGCTCTCCATGGGACGCCATTCGGCGGCGTGATTGTGGAAGCCGGTCCGCATGTCGAGCGGCCGCAGCTTCTCGGCGGCAACCGTGAGCTGCTCGGCGAAGCCTTTCCAGCCGTCGGGCCCCTTCACCGGCGGCGGGCTCGCGAGGATGATGTCGCGGCTGCCGATCGTCCGGTTCAGCTCGATCGCCTTCTCGATGCCCTCTGGAGCAATCGCCTGCGGACTGTTGTGCGTCGAGAGGCAGCGGATGCCCAGGTCGTCGAGCAGCTTCCTGACATCCTTCGCCTGCTCCAGGCTCCACGAGAAGTACGGCGAGTAGAATTCGACGACCTCGTAGCCCATGCGGGCGACCGCCGTCACCGTGCCGGGAAGATCCTTCATCAGCTCGCCGCGGACCGAGTAGAGCTCGATGCCGACGGGAACGGCTTTCTTCTGCGCGAACGCGGACGCCGCGAACGGCGCGGCGCCGGCCAGGGCGAGGAACGCACGACGGGAGAGGGAGGCGGCAGACATGAGAGGACGATAGCACAGCTGAATCTCGTAGTGAGTAGTGAGTAGTGGGTAGTGGGTAGTGGGTAGTGCGTAGTGCGTAGCCGCTCCACCACCCACCACCCACTACCCACTACCCACTACCCACTACCCACTACCCACTACCCACCTCATCCTCCCCTCCCGTCGCTGCCAGCGTGCCGCTGGCCTTCCGCATCAGGTACGTCTTGATGAACGGATCGATGTCGCCGTCGAGGACGCGATCGACGTCGTTGATCTGCTCCTTCGTGCGGTGGTCCTTCACCATCTGGTACGGATGGAGCACGTAGCTGCGGATCTGGCTGCCGAAGGCGATGTCCTTCTTCTCGCCGCTGATCTTCTCGAGACGCTCCTGCTGCTCCCTGAGACGCAGGTCGTAGAGGCGCGCCTTGAGGACGCGCATCGCGGAGTCCTTGTTGCGATGCTGCGATCGCTCGTTCTGGCACGACACGACGATACCCGTCGGCAGGTGCGTGATGCGGATGGCGGAGTCGGTGACGTTTACGTGCTGGCCGCCGGCGCCGCTCGACCGGAAGGTATCGATGCGGAGCTCCTTCTCCGGGATCTCCAGCTCGACGTCCTCGGGCAGCTCGGGATACACGAACACGGATGCGAACGACGTGTGCCGGCGCGCCGCCTGATCGAACGGCGAGATCCGCACGAGCCGGTGCACGCCCGCCTCGGCCGAGAGGAGGCCGAACGCGTAGTCGCCGCTCACGGCGACGGTGGCGCTCTTGATGCCCGCCTCGTCGCCCGGCTGCAGGTCGATCACCTCGCGCCTGAGGCCGCGCCGCTCGCACCAGCGCAGGTACAGGCGCAGCAGCATCTCGGCCCAGTCCTGCGACTCGGTGCCGCCGGCGCCCGGATGGATGGTCAGGATGGCGTTGCGGCGATCGTGCTCGCCGCCGAGCATCTTGCGGATCTCGGCGGCCTCGACCTCTTCCTCGAGATCGTGAACGCCGCGCTCGAGATCCGCCGCCACGTCCTCGCCCACGCCGGCCCACTCGACGAGCACGGCGAGATCGTCGGAGCGGCGGCGCAGCGAGTCGGCGAGCGAGATCTCCTCCTCGAGGCGGCGCCGGCGCTGCAGCAGCTTCTGCGCGGCGGCCTGGTCCTTCCAGAAATCGGGCTCCGCGATGCGGGCCTCGATCCGCTTCACCTCGTCGCGTGTCTGTGGGGCCTCAAAGATAACCTCGGAGATCGGCCGCGCGGGCGGCGAGCTCCTGATAGCGGCGGACGAGTTCGTCGACGGCGAGTGACACCCGAAACCTCCCTGAAACCGGCCATCCGATTCAACGCGCGGACCTGCGCCCGGCCACCCACAGCGACGCCCAGGCCGCGAACGTCAGCAGCACCGACCCGTATGCGACCACATCCCCGATCCGTGCGTAGACGGTGCGGGCGTCGATCAGCCGCACCTGCTCCACCAGAACGGCGGGCACGAACAGGTCGGATGCGGCGAGGACGCGCCCGTACGGATCGACGACGCCGCTGATGCCGGTGTTCGCGGACCGCGCGAGGTAGCGCCCCTGCTCGATCGCGCGCATCGCCGCCATCTCGAAGTGCTGGTACGGCGCGGACGAGCGGCCGAACCACGCGTCGTTGGTGATCGTCGTGAGGAGCGTGCTGCCCTCGAGCACGCCCTCGCGAATCAGCGCAGGGTACACCACTTCGTAGCAGATTGCCGTGCTGACGATCCCGTCGGCGAAGGGCAGCGGTACGGGCGCATCGCCGGGCGCGAAATCCCCGACCGCCTCGACCAGCGGCGCGGCGAAGAACAGCACGCGGCGGAAGGGCACGTACTCGCCGAAGGGCACGAGCCGTACCTTCCGGTAGACGCCGGCCGTCGAGCCGTCGGGACGCACGAGGAACGCCGAGTTGTACGAGACCGACGGGTCGACGGGGTCGACCTCGTCGCTGCCGAGCAGAATCCAGACGCCCCGCTCGCGCGCCAGCATCCGGATCGCCTCGGCCTGCGGGCTCCGCTCGTAGTAGAACGGCGTCGCGGACTCGGGCCAGATGACCAGCTTCGCCCCGCGGTCCGCCGCTTCGCGGGTCGCATCGAGATAGTCGCGCAGGATGCCGCTCGCGAACGCCGGATCCCACTTGCGATCCTGCGGCACGTTCCCCTGCACCAAGCCGACCATGACCGGCGTCCCGGACGACACCAGGCGGCCGTCGGCCATCCGTGCCGATCCCCACGCCGCGCACACGGCGACCAGTCCCAGGGCCACCGCCGGGGCGATCCACCGCTCCCGGCCCCGGCCGGTCACGCCCAGCGCGGCCGCCGCGCTGACGAAGACGATCAGCGCCGACAGCCCGTACACGCCGGTGAGGCTCGCCACCTGGGCCACGGGGAGCACCGGGGTCTGCGAGTAGCCGACCAGCGCCCACGGAAACCCGCCGAACAGCCAGGTCCGCCCCAGCTCCGTCGCGGTCCAGACGAAGGGCGCGAGCAGCAGCGCGCGCGGTCCGTACCGGTGCGCCAGATGCGTCTGGATGATCCCGAACACCCCGGGGAACAGCGAGAGGAAGGCGATCAGCAGCCCCGCGATCGCCGCGGCCAGCAGCGCGTCGATGCCGCCGTAGCGCGCCATGACGCCGCCCGTCCAGTAGACGGTCCCCCCGAAGTAGATCACGCCGCACAGCCAGCCCCAGAGGAACCCGCGCCGCGCGCGCCCGGGGGCGTCGGCGCGATCCGCGATGTGGACGAGCAGCGGGAACAGGGCGAGCCACGCGACGGCCGGATGACCGTACTTGGGAAAGCTGAGCGCGAGCAGAGCGCCCGACAGGAGGGGAGGAAGGTAGGCGTGCACGCGGGCAGCGGGGCGTGAACGCCGGCGGCTAACGAGTGACCCAGGGATCGAAGCGCTCCTCCTTCTTCAGGCGCGCCGCGACGCGATCCGCCTCGCGACGCGTATCGAAGCGTCCGACCTGCACGCGATACACCGGCGGCGACCCGGCCGACGGCAGCAGCACGTACGCCTGGTAGCCCTTGGCGACCAGGCGCTTCGCGATGGCGTCGGCCTCGCTCCGCTCACGAAGCGCCGCAAGCTGCACGGCGAAGCCGGACGACGATCCTCCGGCGACCGGGGATGGAGCGGACGTTTCGGAAGCCTTCGGCTTCGGCGGCGGGGTCTCGGCGGGGGCCGAGCGCGCCGCGGGCTTGTCGTTCGTCGTCGCGGGCCTGGACGCGGGGGGCGGCTGGGAGCGGCGCGGCGCATCCGTGGCGCGGTCGGCGCCGGCCGTCGACAGCGACTCGCGGCGCGTGCCCTCGACGAGCCGGTCGTAGTAGTCCTCCTCGACGATGGGCGCCGGCTCTTCCGCCGGAGGCGCTCCCGTGGCCGCCGCCTCGCCGCGGGCCGGCTCGACGGCACGGACCTCCGACGCCGCCGGCTGGACGCCTTCGGCGGTGCCGGCGCGGGCGGTCTGCACGCCGCGGCCGACCATCACGCCGCAGAGAAAGATGACGACCGACACGACGGTCGCGGCCATGAACAGGAACACGAGCTGCTTCCCGTTCAGCTGTATCTCGTGGAACCCTTCGTCACTCATCGCGTGTCAGGCGTCAGTGTATCACCGACGTTGCGGCCGTGCTCGGGCTAGGGCGCGGATTCGATCCGCTGCAGGAGCCGGCGGGCGTCCTGCGCCTTCGGATTCATCTCGAGCGCGCGCTGGAGCTGCCGCCGGGCGGCGGCCGTGTCCTGCGCCTGCACGTATCCCTCGGCGAGCGCGACGTGCGCCGCCGCCGTCTCCTCGCTCCACAACGAGATGTTCAGCGCCTCGATCGCGTCTTTCGTCCGGCCGCTGCGCAGGTAGATGCGTCCGAGCAGCAGGTGCGCGTGCGGGTGGTACGGCGCGAGGTACACGACACGCCGCAACTCGGCAATCGCTTCGCGATCGCGCTCCTGCTCGAAGAGACGGCGGCCGCGGTCGAGGTGGAAGCCGACGAGCTCGCGCTGCTCCCGCTGCAGTGAGGCGAAGAGCGCCGCGTCGATGCGGTGGCGGGCGCGGTCGAGCGTGCTCTTGAGCCGCTCCAGCCCCTCCGGGACGCGCTCGCGCGGCGGCAGCCCTCGCCGATCGTCGTGCTCGTAGTCGGCCGACAGCCGGCCCGCGAGCTCCAGCTCGCGCTGCGCCTCGCCGGCATGGCCGGCGGCCTCGAGCGCCGCCGCCAGGACGTAGTGCGCGTCGGCGTCGGCCGGATCGCGGCGGAGCGCCTCGCGCAGCCAGTAGATCGCCGCCTGGCCGTCTTCCTGCCGCCAGTACGCGTACCCGAGATTGAAGAAGTAGTCCGCATCGCCGCCGTCGCCGGTCGCCGCCCGGTTGAACCAGTACGTCGCGAGGCCCGCCTCGGGCGTGCTGCCCCGCCGCAGCTGAACGACGCCGAGGTTGTTGAACAGCTCCGCCGCGGGGGATCGGTCCGCGAGCCCGCGCAGACGCGTGAATGCCTGGTCGTACCGCTCGAGCTGGATCTCCGAGTACGCGGCCGCGAACTGGGCGTCCTCGTTCGCCGGCATCCGTTCCGTCACGGCTTCCGCGGCGGCCAGCGCGTCCCTGTCCTCGCCCGCATCGGTGTAGGCGCGCCACAGCGCCAGGCGCGCAGCATCGTAGGCGGGATGGAGATCGACCGCCTTCCCCAGAAACGCCACCTGCGTCTCGGGCGCTTCGGCGATGAGCCCCTTGATGTAGTTCTCGAAGGCGGGAAGCGGCGGCGCCGGACGATCAGGCGGCGGCGTGCCGGCGCCTGCCGCGATCCGGCCGGCGACCCGCCGATGCAGCTCGAACAGGTCCGCCACGGGGCCGCGCTCCTCCACCTCGGCCTGGAATCGTCCGGTATCGAGCCGGATGCTGCGCGCCCGCACGACGATCTCGTCGTGCTCCAGCGTCAGGGATCCGACGACGACGCTCGACGCGCCCACGAGCTGTCCGATCCGGATCACGGTGCCGTGCGTGAGCGCCCCCACCGAGGGCACCTGCAGGCGCGCGAACGCGCGCACGCGCTCGTCGCGGCTGATGGCGTCCACGCCGCGGGCGCGCAGATCGTCGGCGAGCAGGACGGCCGACGCCTCGCCGAGCCAGTACGCCCGCGGCTCACGGCCCGCGTCGAAGGGCATCACCAGGAGGCGGATGCGGTCCTGCCCGTCGGCGGCCGACGCTGCGGGGACGGCGAAGCCGCTCAGCGCGGCCAGCAGAAGGGCGGACACGAGGGGGCGTGTGATGAGGATCATGTTCCTTCGGACGCGCGCCCCTCGGAATCGGACGGTGCCGGTGCGAGCGCGCGCGGACTCAGTGCCACGTTGAAACGGCAGACCCGCTGTCCCATGCCGCGGCAGGCGCTGACGTGAACGGAACCCGGGAGATCGAACGACGCGAGCACGCGCGCCATGGCCGCGGCATAGAAGCCGCAGAGCGCCTGCTCCGATGGCTCGCGCACGCCGCAGAAGATCGATCCACGCACGGCGACCTCGCCGGTGCCACGGCGCAGCCGCGATCGCGCGCGGCCGCCGGCGCACGACGCCCGGACGAGATCCCGGCAGATGCGCAGCGCGGCGCGGGCCCGGAGCGGGCGCGGCAGCAGGTTGAGGAGGCGCCGGCGCGCCGGGCTGAGCCCCTCCACGGTCCACTGACCCGCGTACTCGCCCGCCCGGCGCGTCACGTGATGGTACGGCTCCCCCTCGGTCCGCAGGAAGCTCAGCGCGGCGATGACCGGCGCGAGGCCGATGGTACCGTTGCGCAGCCCCTCCGGCGTCAGCCAGCTTTCGTAGAACTCGAGACGCGACGGCAGGCGATCGGCGATCCCCTGATGGAGCGCGGCAACCAGCACACGTCCGATTCCACCGTCGCGCATTTTTCTGATAGATTGAGGCGCGAGTCGCCGAATTCCGGGGCCTCGGCTACGCACCCGGCGGCCGGGCCGCGCCGGCCGGGACGCTCCACAACGCCTCACGCGCACGAGGCACCGGACGGCCGGTATGGCATGGGACGCGGCGATCCTCGCCGGTGGACAGGCCCGGCGCTTCGACGGGCAGGACAAGAGCGCGCTGCCGATCGCGGGCCGGCGTCTTCTGCATCACCAGCTCGCCGCGCTGAGACCGCTCACGCCGCGCATCGTGATCGTCGGCGGACCGGCGGAGCGCTTCGCCGACGCCGGCGTGCCGGTCGTGCCCGATCGGCTTCCCGGCCTCGGACCGCTGGGCGGCCTCTCGACGGCGCTCGACGGCGCCTCGGAGCGCCTGCTCGTCCTGGCGTGCGATCTGCCGTTCGTGACCACGGCGTTCCTGCAGTATCTGCTGCGCACGGGCCGGGACGCGGACGCGACGGTGCCGCGCACGGCCGACGGGCTGCACCCGCTGTGCGCCGCGTACGCGCGCCGCACGGCGCCGCTGATGCGCCGGCTCATTGATGAAGGGGTCCGACAGGTTCAGGAGGCGCTCGGCTCGCTGCGCCTGCACATCGTCGAGGGCGAGGCGCTCGCCGCGCACGACCCCGACGGCCGGCTGCTGCACAATATCAACACCCCGGACGACTACGCGCGCGCCATCGCCCTGATCGAGTGAGACGCCGGATCGCCCGGCGCGCGGACAGGAGCGGCATCGTAGCGCAGCGCTCGAGTCGAGTCAACGCGGCGCGGAGCCCGCATTTCACGCATTCCGATCGCGATCGAACAGACGCATGATTCTCCCCGTCCATCAGGCCCTGCGCGCACGCGTCGCCGACGTGCTGCAGTCACGCTACGGCCTTGCACCCGGCGATCAGCCGGCGATTGCCATCGCCTACACGCCCTCGCGCGCGCTCGGCGACCTGGCGCTGCCCGTCGCCTTCGAGCTCGCGCGCCGGCTCCGGAAGGCCCCGCGCGCCATCGCGCAGGAGCTCGCCGCGGCGCTGCTGCCGGTGCCCGGCATCGCGCGCGTCGAGGCGACGCCCAACGGCTACCTGAACGCGTTCCTGGATCGGCGCGCGTTCCTCGAGGGGCGGCTCGCCCCGCCGCCCGCGCGCCTCGGCGCGGCGGCCGCGGGCAAGACGATCGTCGAGCACACGGCCATCAACCCGAACAAGGCCGCGCACATCGGCCATCTGCGGAACGCCGCGCTCGGCGACACCCTGGTGCGCGTGCTGCGGTTCCGGGGCGTGCCGGTCGAAGTGCAGAACTACATCGACGACACCGGCGTGCAGGTCGCCGACGTGGTCGTCGGATTCACCGAGCTCGAGCACCTCGATCTGGCCGGCGTGCGCGCGGTCGCCGACTCGGTGCGCTTCGACTACTACTGCTGGGACCTGTACGCGCGCGTGACCGAGTGGTACGAGGCGGATCGGAGCCGTCTCGACGCGCGCGCCCGGGCGCTGCACGAGATCGAGCACGGCGGCAACCCGAGGGCCGACATCGGCGCGTTCGTCGCCGATCGCATCGTGCGCTGCCATCTGCGGACCATGGAGCGCATGAACATCGGGTACGACGTGCTGACGTGGGAAGGCGACATCCTGCGGCTCCAGTTCTGGGCGCGCGCCTTCGAGATCCTGAAAGCCCAGGGCGCCGTGTACCTGCAGACCCGCGGCCGGCTGCAGGGCTGCTGGGTGATGGCGATCGAGGACGCGGAGGCCGCCGATGCCGACGCCGGATCCGGGGAGAACGAGGAGGGCGACGAGGCGCGCGAGAAGGTCATCGTCCGCTCGAACGGAACGGTCACCTATGTCGGCAAGGACATCGCGTACCAGTTCTGGAAGTTCGGCCTGCTCGGCGCCGACTTCCACTACCGGCCGTTCAGCACGCGCCGCGACGGCACAATCATCTGGGCCACGACGACGAGCGAGGAAGGCGCCGGCGGAACGCCGCCGGCCTTCGGAGGGGCGCGCACGACGTACAACGTGATCGACGTCCGCCAGTCGTACCTGCAGAAGCTGCTGAAGCAGGCGCTGTCGGCCATGGGCCACGCCGGTGAGGCGGAGCGGTCGATCCATTTCTCGTACGAGATGGTGGCGCTCTCGCACCCCACGGCGCGCGAGCTCGGATACGAGCTGTCGGAGGAAGACCGGAAGAAGCCCTTCGTCGAGGTGTCGGGCCGGAAGGGCCAGGGCGTGAAAGCCGACGACCTGCTCGACCTGCTGGACCGCAAGGCCGTCGAGGAAGTGACCCGCCGGAACCCCGATCTCGACGCCGGGACGGCTGGCGCCATCGGCCGTGCGATAGGGCTTGCGGCGGTGCGCTATTTCATGATCAAGTACTCGCGCGGCAAGGTCATCGCGTTCGACATCGAGGAGGCGCTCAGCTTCGAGGGCGAGAGCGGACCGTACCTGCAGTATGCGGTGGTCCGGGCCAACAACATCTTCGCCCGGCTCCGCGAGCGCAGCAGCATCGAGCTCTCCGACGTCGTGGCCGCCCTGCCGGCCACCCCCGCCGAGGCGCTCGAGGACGCCGCGGGAGACCACGAGCTGTGGGCGCTCGTGCTCGAAGCGGCCCGGCTCGACGAGGTGGTCGAGCAGGTGGTCCGTTCGCTCGAGTTCTCCGTCCTGGCGAAATGGGCCTTCGGGCTGGCGCAGGCGTTCAACGCCTTCTATCATCGCGCGTCGATCCTCAACGAGGAACGGACGGACGTGCAGCGGTGGCGCGCGGCGGGCGTCGCCTACTTCCGGGCGCAGCTCACCACCGCGCTCGACCTGATGGGCATTCCGGTGCCCCCGAGGATGTGACTCGATGCCTCTGATCGGCATTGCGGCGTGCGCCAGGATGCACGACTACGAGGAATCGGTGCAGCGGGCCGGCGCCGAATCGCGCGTCCTGCAGATCGGCGCTGCGTCCGGCGAAGCGCTGCGCGGGCTCGACGGGCTCCTGCTCGCGGGCGGCGAGGACGTGGATCCCGCGCTCTTCGGGGAGCCGCCGCATCCCTCCTTCCGGCCCGCCGAGCCGGGCCGCGACGAACACGAGATGGCGCTCGTGCGGGCCGCCGTGTCGGCCGGGCTCCCCCTGCTCGCGATCTGCCGCGGTGCGCAGGTGCTCAACGTCGCGTTCGGCGGCACGCTCGTCCAGGACATCCCCACGCTCGTGCCGGACGCGCTCAGCCACTACATCGACACACCGCCCTCCGCCATCGCGCACGAGGTCTGGATGACGCGCGATTCGCTGCTCTGGTCGCTGATGCGGGAGGCGGCGGAGGGCGAGGACACCGTGCAGGTGAACAGCCGCCACCATCAGGCGGTCGCCAGGCCGGCCGACGGATTCGTCGTCTGCGGCACCGCGCCGGACGGCGTGGTCGAGGCCGTCGAGCGCCCGGAGGGCGCCTTCTGCCTCGGCGTGCAGTGGCACCCCGAGAACTTCTGGCGGACCGGCGAGTTCCGGCCGCTCTTCGAAGGCCTCGTGCGCGCAGCGGAGACGCGACGGCAGAAAAGCTAATCGCGCAACTCGAGGCGGAATCCCCCCCCATCTGCACCGACTGCCGAGTCGGCCAGGCCCTCGATTTGCTGCCCATCAAAGGCGCGTAGCCGAGGCGGTCACGATACGGCGCCAGCGCACCGTCAGGAGCCTGCATGGTCGAGGTGGTGAAACGTCGTGGCATGGTGAGGCGTATTGTTCTGGCGATGCTGTTCTCGATCGTCACGATGGAGGCGACCAACGGCGCCACAGGCACGTCCGGTGAGGCCGCCGTCGAGTTCGATCGGAGAGTGAAGGAGTATGTCGCCCTTCGGGACCGGCTCGACACCGGCGCCGCGAGGCTGGAGGTCACCGCCAGTCCGGAGGAGATTGCCGCTGCGCAGAAGGCACTGGCGGCGCGCCTGAGGGCCGCGCGGGCCGAGGCGCGGCACAAAGACGTCTTCACTCCCGCGGTTGAGGCGCATTTCCGGCAGCTGCTCAATCCCGAGATGGAGGGCGTGCGCGGCCAGAACACTCGCGGCGTCATTCAGGACGAAGGTCCGGGGCCCGACGCGTTCGTGTTCGAGGTGAACGGGGAGTATCCGAAGCAGCAGCCGCTTGGATCCGTGCCGGGCAACGTGCTCCGTGCGCTGCCGCCGCTGCCCGATGGGATTGAGTACCGATTCGTCGATCGGCACCTGATCCTGCGGGACACCCGGGCGAACCTCATCGTCGATTACATACGGAACGCCATCGACGGAGAGTGAGTGATGAGAGAGTGGCCGGCGATCCGCGTTGGTTCCGTCGCCGCAGTCGGCGCGCTGACGGCGTCCCTCGCCTGCGCGGCACGCGTCCAGCCCATTGACGCCACGACTGTGCCGGCTCCGGACGTCAGGCTGCCGCTGCAGGAGGGCTCCGCGCGCTTTGCGGTCATTGGAGACGCGGGAACCGGCGGCTCGGCCCAGTATCGCGTTGCTGCGCAGCTGATTGCCGCGCACACCGTGTTTCCCTTCGAGTTCGTTCTGATGACGGGCGACAACCTGTACGGAAGCGAGGATCGGAGCGACTACCAGGAGAAGTTCGCGATCCCCTACGGGCCGCTTCTCGACGCCGGGGTCGAGTTCTACGCGTCGCTCGGCAACCACGACGATGACGGCCAGGTCTTCTACGAGCCGTTCAACATGGGCGGCGAGCGCTTCTACTCGTTCACGCCGAAGCGCGGGGTCCGGATATTCGCGCTCGACAGCACCTACATGAGCCCGGAGCAGCTCGCGTGGCTCGAAGGCGAGTTGAGCGCCAGCCGTTCGAGATGGAAGGTCGCCTTTTTCCATCATCCCCTCTATTCCGCCGGACGACACGGATCCGACGTCAAGCTGCGGCAGGAGCTCGAACCGTTGTTCGTGGAACATGCCGTCAGTGTGGTGTTCGTCGGCCACGAGCATTTCTACGAGCGGCTGAAACCGCAGAAAGGGGTGCATTACTTCACGACTGGCGCGGCAGCGAAGCTCAGGCGCGGGGACATCGATCGCAGCACGCACTTTCATGCGGCCGGCTACGACCAGGGCTATCACTTCATGCTGGTCGAGGTCGTCGACGACACGTTGCACTTCCAGGCGATCTCCGATACCGGGCGGACCGTGGATGCGGGAACGATCCGGCGGGCTTCGACGCCCCGAAGTGTCGCTCGTACGGAGTAAGGCACGTCAGCGGGAGCGGCTCATCACCTCGCCGAGCGGCCGCCCGCCGTACCCGGTCATCTCCAGGTAGCCCGTCCCCGACACCGGTCGGCCACCGGCGGTGCCCTCCACGTCGATTGCGCCTTCCCAGTACGTGATCCCGGACGCCAGCCCGTGCAGCTCCTGTGCATCGATGACCGCCTCGACGCGCAGATCGAGGGCCTCGCCGGGGAGCGCGACGCGCCACTCGACCGGATACGTGGTTCCGCTCGCGGAAGACGTCCATCGACGCAGCGGCTCCAGGCGGATCTCGCCGGGCCCGAATGGGCGCGTGCGTCCATTGGCGGCGACGATCGTGCCGCTGGACCGCGGATCGACCGACCCGTCGCGGCCGCGCAGCTGGAACATCATCAAGTCGCGGCCGTCGTCGAGCTGCAGCGAGAACCAGTCCCAGCCCGCCTGGTGAGACTCGAGGAAGGTCGTGCCGAACTCGTGGTCCATCCAGCTGCTCCCGCGGACGGCGAACGACCGTCCTCCGGCGCGGAGGGTGCCCTCCGTCGGCATGCGCGTGAGCGAGTAGTAGTACGACGCGTTGCCGGGTGACGACCCCTTCCGGCTGAACCCGCCGAGACCGTGGAGTGCCGGCGGCCGCGTTTCGCGCAGGCGCAGGTCGAGGCCGATCCCCTGCGCCGGCGCCGAGGCAGTGAGGCGATGCTCGGTGCCGTCGAGCGCTGCGGACCAGTCCTCGTTCCAGACGCGATAGGCCGTCTCGCTCGCGCCGGCCCAGCCCGGTCCCGCCCGATTGAGGCGCTCCGCGGCCGCGTGCGTCGAGGCGCCGACGTCGGTCACCGCCAGATGCGCCATGTGCAGATCGCGCACCGCCCAGCGCGACGGCGTCGGCGGCGCGGCGTTGACACCAATGCGGAAGAACGTCAGCTGGTAACCGAAGCGCCGTCCTTCGTTCGTCGAGCGCAGCGTTCCCGTGTAGTACCACCACTCGATCCGGTAGCCGGGATGACTGCGGTGGTCCTCCGGCAGCGAGATGGCGCGGCCGGGCTTCGCCTGCTGCCAGGCATCCGGGGAGGACGAGGACGTTGGCGCCTGCAGCGCTCCCAGCACGAGTCCGAGCAGCGCCGCCATCGTCCGGATCATTCGCGCTCCCGGAGATCCGGCCTCGCCGCAGCCGCAATGCGCGCGGGATACAGGGCGGCGGCAATCGCCGCCAGCAGCAGCGCCCCCGAAGCCTGCAGCAGGAAGCGCATCGGCACGTCGTACTGGATCGTCCAGCCGAAGCTCTGCAGGTTGATGACGTCGACGAGCAGCAGGGCCAGCGCCAGCCCTGCGGCGAGGCCCAAAGCCTGACTGACGAGGGCGATGACCCCCGCCTCGATCAGCACCATGCGGCGCATCTGTGCGCGCGACGCCCCGAGCAGCCGCAGCACCGACAGCTCCCGCGCGCGCTCCACGATCAGCGTGATGAGCGTGGCGGCGACGCCGAACATGGCCACCGCCATGGCGACGGCCTCGAGCGCGTACGCCACCGCGAACGTGCTGTCGAACGTCCGGAGGGCCTGCTCGCGCAGCATCCGGCTGGTGTGAATGAACAATCCGAACTGCCGATCGCCCAGCTGGCCCGCAAGCGCTTCCCTCACCTCGTCTGCGTTCGCGTCCTCGCGCAGGAACACCGAGAGCCCCGTCGGGTTGAGGTCGCCGAAGATCTCCCGGAGCGTCGCCCAGTCGATCAGGAGGACGCCGCGATCCGTCGTGTAGTCGTAGTAGACGGCCGCCACGCGAAACTCCCTCGCGCCCACCGGCGTCTCGAGGACGATCGGATCGCCGGGTCCGATCGCGTGCTGGACGGCGAACGGCTCCGAGATCAGGACGAGACCCTTCCCCGCCGCACCATCGGGCCCGGCGCCGGCCGGTTCCTTGAAGAGCAGCGTGCGACGTTGGCGAATGACATCGAAGTCGGCGGCCGCGAGCACGATCGGCCGTCCGGCGTACGTGACCGTCATGCTCCGGAAGCGTTCGACGGCCGCGACATCGGGGTGTGAGGCGACGATCGCCTGCGCCTCCGCCGGAACGGTCGGCGGTGTCGCCGAGAGGCCGGCGCGCCCCGCGGCCGACACATAGAGATCCGCGCGGAGCGTCTGGCCCAGCCAGTAGATCACCGTCGTGCGGAAGCTGCCGATCATGATCGCGATCGCCACGAGCATCGCGACGCTGGCGGCGAGGGCGGCGATCGAGACGGAGAGGCGCCGCAGTC
>Ga0299914_10000280_pt1 | contig 30735 bp, 26 predicted proteins | sample RVTome_10_FD_201361 | JGI IMG/M metagenome (GOLD analysis project Ga0299914, IMG submission 201361) | Soil microbial communities from uranium-contaminated site in the Upper Colorado River Basin, Wyoming, United States - RVT153D57 (version 2) ... | reverse complement strand
CACCGGATTTCAGCGTCACGCTGGTCGAGATCGAGGGACGGCCCTTGCACCAGTTCCACGATCCCATCCCGGACCTCGCCGCCGAGGTGCTCGACCGCCTCGGGGTCGCCTTCCTCGGCGACTGCGAGGTCGAGGAGGCCGTCCGCCGCGAAGCCGGAAGCCGATGGCTCGTCCGCACCGGATCGCACGGCGACCTCGAGAGCGACGTCGTGATTGTCGCGGCGGGGATCGCAACCTCGCTCCCCGCCGAGCTCGGCAACGGCAGCGGCACTCTGAGCGTGGACGGTGCGATGCGGGTTCGCGGCCGTCACGACCTGTGGGCCTGCGGCGACTGCGCGTCGGTCGCGCACCCGCGCTACGGGGAGATCGCCTTCCCGCACTGGGACTGGGCCCGCCGGACCGGCGTCCATGCGGCCGACAGCGTGGTCGGGGTCGCCGAGGCGTTCGCTGCCGAGCCGTTCTGGTTCAGCAACATCGGCCCGCTGCATCTGCAGGAGCTCGGCTTCGGGGATCACGCCGAGGAGTGGGAGGAGCGCGACGGTCTCCACGTCGGCCGGAACGCCGCGGGCGAGGTCGCGGCCGTTCTCGTCCTCAGCGCGACAAAGCTCCGCGAGGCGCGCGCCCTTCTCGGCGCGCGGAGGAACTGGAACGTGCAGTGACGGACGGCGTCCGCGCGTTCCGGAACCTGCTGCCGGTCGACATCCGCTTCGGCGACGGCGTCGTCGCCGAGCTCGCCTCGGTCGTCCGCGACCTGCCGGGCCGGCGCGCGTTCGTCGCCCTCGACGCTGTCGCCGGTGATCTTCCCGAGGTCGCGGCGGCGCTCGAGGCGCTCGAGGCCGCGAGCGTCAAGGTCACGAGGTGCGCGAAGGAGCCGGGCGAGCCGACGGCGCGCGAGGCCGACGCGGTCGCCGGGGCGCTCGCTGAGACCGGGGCCGACGTCCTCGTCGCGATCGGCGGCGGTTCCGTCATCGACGTCGCGAAGGCCGCGCGCCTCGCGCTGAGCGCCGGAACGCCGTACCTGACCGTCGCCGCGGACCTGAGCCTCGCGGCCGCTGCGCCCGCGATCCCGCTCGTCGCGATCCCGACGACGGCCGGGTCCGGGTCGGAGGTCTCCGGCGGGGTCGTGATCACTGACGAGCAGACGCACACGAAGGCCGGCATCGCCGCTCCCTTCGTCCGCGCGCATTGCGCGCTCGTCGATCCCGCGCTGACGTACTCGACTCCGGCGACGGTGACTGCCTGGAGCGGCATCGACGCCATCGCCCAGGCGATCGCCTCGATCGTGTCCAGCTCGCGGACTCCCGTCGGGAACGCGGTCGGGCTCGAGGCCGTCTACCGCGGCGCCAGGGCCCTCCCCGAAGTGGTGGCCGACGGCGGCAATCGCGCAGTCCGCCAGGAGATGGCCTGCGCGAGCCTCCTCGGCGGGCTCGCGATGAACATCTCGGACTGCGGCTCGGAGCACTCGCTCGCGCAGGCGCTCGGGGGCCGGTACGGCCTGCCCCACGGCCTGACGATCGGGCTCGTGCTGGCCGAGTCGATGGACGTCGACCGGCGGGGCGCCCCCGAGCTATTCGAGCGGATCGCGGATGCGCTCGGCGAGCCGTCCGACGGCGCGCACGACGGGACTCGCGCCGTACGGGGGATCGCGCGGCTGCTCGCGGAGATCGACTTTCCGGTGCTTCGCGACTACGGCGTCGATGAGTCTGCGGTGGACGAGCTCGCCGAGGCCGCGCTCGAGGACGCCTTCATAGGCCTCGCGCCGGGGAACTGGACGGCTCTGGAAGCCGCGGACGTGTACCGACGGGCGTTGAGCCTGACCGGGCGGCCGATTTGACTCCCCGGACCGGATGGCTCATAGTTGCGCGGGACCATAAAAGCTGCTTCCAGATGTTTGCCGCTGGACGCCGCGCTGTCGATCCCGAGGTGGAGGCCGAATGACCGCTGATCTGACCCCCGTGCAGCAGCTCCAGACCGAGCTGGGCGTCGAGTTCTACGAGTGGGACGGCTGGCCCTGGCCCTCCAACTTCGGGAATCCCGTCGAGGAATACCTCGCCGTTCGGAACGGCGTGGGCATCGTGGAGAACTCGGGCCTGCGCAAGTGGGAGCTTCGAGGGCCGGATGCCCTGCGGGCGGCCGACCGCCTCGTCACCCAGGACTGCTCGGATATGCCCGTCGGCCGCGTGCACTACACGCCGGTCTGCAACGAGGACGGGATGGCTCTCGACGACATTACCGTCTTCCACCTCGGGTCCGAGCGGGTCATGCTCGTGTCCGGCCTGCTGTCCAGCGAGGCGCACTTCCGCGACTCGACGAGCGGCTTCGACGTCGAGCTCGTGCCCATGAGCGACGAGCGCGGAGGCGTCCAGATCCAGGGCCCGAGGTCGCGGGACGTCCTCGGTCGCGTGACGAACGCCGACCTCGGGGAGCTCCCGTACTTCCATTGCCGGGACGCCGCGGTCGCCGGGGAGGAGTGCATCCTCTCGCGCACGGGCTACAGCGGCGAGCTCGGCTACGAGATCTTCGGGCCGCCTGCGAGCGTCGCCACGGTCTGGACTGCCCTCCTGGAGGCCGGGGAAGAGGACGGGATTCGCCCGTACGGGCTCGAGGCGGCCGACTACCTGCGCGTCGAGTCGGGGCTCATCTTCGTCACGTTCGACTACCAGCCCGGCGAGCTCTCGCCCTACGAGCTCGGCCTCGGCTGGGCCGTCAAGCTCGACAAGGGCGACTTCATTGGGAAAGACGCGCTCCGCCGTCTCGCCGACGAGCCTCCGCGGCAGGCCATCACGGGGCTCGCACTCGATGGAGACGACGTGCCCGATTCCGAGTCCGCCGTCGAGCACGAGGGCGAGTTGGCCGGGACCGTCACGGTCGCGGTTTGCAGCGCCGTGCTCGACCGCGTTGTCGGGCTCGCGGTGCTCGACGGCGAGCTGGCCGGGAGCCCCGGAGCGCGCGTGCAGGTCGGAGACATCCAGGGCGAGGTCGCCTCGCTCCCGCTCTACGACCCCGACCGCCAGAGGCCGCGCGGATAGCCCGCGCTCTGCGAACCAGGATGTGGCGGTTGTGAGTCTCGAAGGGGGTGTCGTCTGATGGAGAATCGAGTGCTTGGGCCACTCGGGAGCACTAGCGCCTTGACGCTCGGGGGTGCCGGGATAGCCGGTTGCTGGGGCCCGACGTCGACGGATGAGGCGCTTGCCACCATCGAGGCTGCGGTCGACGCGGGCATCTCGCTCCTCGACGTCGCTCCCTCCTACGAGACCTCCCAGGCGCCACGCGAGGCCGAACGGCTCGTGGGCGCGGCCTTCAACGGGCGGCTGCCGAGCGGGGTCCGGGTCCTCACCAAGGTCAGCGTGGAGGACGCGGACCCTGAGGCGATCCGGGCAACGATTCGCGAAAGCCTCGAGCAGAGCTTGCAGACGATGCGGCTCGACCGCGTCGACATCCTGGTCCATCACGCGTACCTCCGCCCGCCGCGCATGCCGTATCTCCCGCCGACACTCTCGTACGACCTCTACCGTCGCGTGCTCCGTCCAGAGTTCGAGGCGTTGCGGGAGGAGAAGCTGATCGGCGCGTGGGGGCTCACTGCGACCGGCCATCCAGAGGCCGTTTTCTCCGCGCTCGGAGAGGAGCCGCTGCCGCAGGTCGTCCAGTCGGTCACGAACCTCCTCGACTCGCCGGGCAGCTTGTGGAACTTCGGCGAAGCCGAGCAGCCGGACAATTCCGGAACACGCCGGCGTGCCTCGGAAGCCGGCATCGGAGTGATGGGCATTCGCGCCGTCCAGGCGGGTGCCCTGACCGATGCGCTCGATCGCACGTTGCCTCCGGACGATCCGGATCGACACGACTTCGATCGCGCCGGCGGTCTACGCGCTCTCGCGACGAGACGGGGCGAGTCGGCGGCCTTCCTGGCGTATCGCTACGCGCTCTCCATGGAGAGCGTCGACACGGTCGTGATCGGCGTCAAGAACCGAGAAGAGCTCGCCGAATGTGTCGCCGCCGAGGCCGCAGGCCGGCTCAGCCCTGACGAGATGCAGGAGGTCGAACGGTCGGCCGGACGGAGCGTGTAGGGACGAGCGCGTCCCACGCGAGCAGCGCCGTGTTTCCTCTAGGCGGCAGAGCTTGACACATAGAGATAAGATCGATCCGCGCCGACATGACTGATCGCTACGTGCCCGCCGCGGATCGCTACGCGAGGATGCCGTACAACCGCTGCGGGCGCAGCGGGCTTCGCCTGCCGGCGCTGTCCCTGGGGTTGTGGCAAAACTTCGGCGACGACCGGCCGTTCGCGGACATCAGCGCGATCGTGCGGCGGGCATTCGACCTGGGCATCACGCATTTCGACTTGGCGAACAACTACGGCCCGCCGTACGGGGCGGCAGAGGTGAACTTCGGGCGGGTCCTTCGCCAGGATCTGTCGCCCTTCCGCGATGAGCTGCTCGTCGCGACCAAAGCGGGCTACGACATGTGGCCCGGGCCGTATGGCGAGTGGGGCTCGAGGAAGTACCTTCTCGCGAGCCTGGACCAGAGCCTGAGGCGCATGGGCGTTGAGTACGTCGACATCTTCTACGTCCATCGTTGCGATCCCGAGACGCCGCTCGAGGAGACGATGGGGGCACTGGCGAGCTCCGTCCAGCAGGGCAAAGCGCTGTACGTCGGCATCTCGTCCTTCTCGGCGGCGAAGACCGCGGAGGCATCGGCGCTTCTGCGCGCCCTGGGGGTGCCGTTGCTCATTCACCAACCGTCGTACTCGATGGTGAACCGGTGGATCGAGCCTGACCTTCTCGACACGCTTTCGAGGGAGGGGGCCGGCTGCATCGGGTTCTCGCCGCTCACGCAGGGTGTCCTCACTGAGAAATACCTCGACGGGATTCCGCCGGGCTCGCGCGCGAGCAGACAGAGCACATTTCCGCCGAGGATGCTCACGGAGAACGTCATGGCGACGGTGAGGGCGCTCAGCGGCCTCGCTGCGCGCCGCGGTCAGTCGCTTGCGCAGATGGCGCTGGCGTGGGCGCTTCGGGATCCGCGGATGACCTCGATCGTGGTCGGCGCGAGCAGCGTCGAACAACTGGAAGGGAACGTCTCTGCACTCGAGCGGCTCGAGTTTTCACCCGAGGAGCTCGCCGAGATCGATCGAGTGGTCGGAGAACTGAGGATCGATCCGTGGGCGCCGTCCAGCGATATCGCCTGATTGATCAAGGGGGGCGTTCGCCTGTCCAGAGGCTTGGCCTCCCTAGATCACGTCGAGATACTCCCTGTCCGGGAAAGGCGGGAACGGTGCAGTTGGGAGCGTCTGGTACCAGTACGCAACGGAGGCGATGTCGTCCTGCAGCGGGAGATACTCGCCGTGCCGACGACGCCATCCGAGCGCCTGGATCGTCATGCGGAGGTCGCGCTGGAATCTGATCGGATCGGTGATGTGCCAGCGGTACATCCCAAAGCGCTGCTGAGAGCGGTATAGGCCGTCCGGACGGAGTACCTGGTGCAGTCCGGCGTACGGCGTGCTGAACTCCTGGTACTGCTGCGTTTCCTTGTTCTCGAAGTTGTACGAGCCGCAGAAGTAGTCCTCGGTCCCGGTGCCGCAGATCGTCGGCCAATCCTGGTCTCCGTCGAGATAGAACTTGACCTCGCCCTCGCCCCACCACCCGCTGTTGTTCACTCCCCAGGCCAAGTACGTGCCCACGAAATGGCCATGGCCGCGGACACCATCGACGATCGTGTAGACGTCTTTGTACGGGACCGGGTTCGTCCGCCGGAACTGCGCATGGAAGTACCCGAGCTGGTCCGATACCTCGGTGAGCGCATAGCTGATCTGGTAGTACAGGCGGATTTCCTCAGCCGCGATGTTGGTCAGCGTGATTCGAGCACGCTTGCGGAAGGGCATCTCCCAGTAACAGTTGAAGCCACTGCCCGGGTTGACGCAGACGGCGAGTGACGAAAGTGGCGCAAACTGGCCCCAACCCATTGCGAAGAAGTCGCCGACCGGGCATTCCACCGACGGCTGCTCCTGGTCGTCCCAGTACATTCGGACGATGCTCGAACGCCAGTCCCCGGTCGGCGTCATCCAGATGTGCTGGATAGCACCAGATCCCTCGATGTCGGCCAGCTGGAACGTCTCGCCGGGTCCGATGACCACGGACGGCGAGATCTTCCACCCCTGCCCGAGCTCGCGCGCGTAAGCGGCTCCGGTGCCCTCGGTTGCCTTGCCCCCTTCGCCTTTTGCGCCGGTGAAATTCTCGGGGCTGATCGACCGACTCTGTGCCTTGGAGAGGCGTGAGAGGCTACCCATGTGGAGGTTCAGCCCGTCAAGTGACACTCGCGGCCTCCTCGCTGGTTCTTTCGTCGCCGGCCGAGCGTGCAACGTCGCCTCTTCCAGACGGCGGCGGTCGCATCGCGAGAGTCGACGAAGGGAGTTCGAGATCGCTCAGCGCGTGCTGGATTTCCCGTGTAGCTGGATAGAGGTCTCGATAGAGGGAGTAGAGGTGGTAATAGACCTCGTCGTTCTCGGAGTTCGGCGAGGTGACCTCTGCCGGCTGCGCCCAGGAGGAGAGCGCCGGCGTCAAGCCGACGCCCTCGGCAGCCAGCAGTGCGTCGCCGTAGGAGGCTCCAACGGTCACCGCCGGCACCGTTTGGGTCAACCCGGTGACGTCCGAGACGATCTGGAGCCAAAGGTCATTGGTCGTGCCACCGCCGACCGCGACCGCCAGCTCCGGGGTGTCGTTGGCGAGCATCGTCTCGAGGTTGTGCCGAATGGCGAACGCGACGCCTTCAAGCGCAGCTCGGAAGATGTGCGCTCGGTCGTGGCGTAGCGAGAGGCCTGTAATCGTCCCACGAGCGTGCGGGTCCAGGATCGGCGTCCGTTCGCCGGCGAAGTACGGAAGGATGAGGAGTCCTTCGGCGCCCGGGTGAACGAGCGCCGCCTCGGCGAGCAATGTCTCGTACGACGGTCGCCCGACGATCTCACGCACCCAGGAGGCGAGGCTTCCGCCAGTCGCGAGTCCTGCGGCGATCGTCAGCGAGCCGGGATCCACTCCGCGCGTGGTCCAGAAGGTTGGGTGCGGGGCTAACCGGTCAGTGCCGAGCACGAGGAACACCGTCGACCCGTACTGCAGCATGAGCTCGCCGGGTTTACGTACCCCTGCGCTGACCGCCTCGGCCCAAGAGTCAATCGTGCCAGCAACGACAGGGGTACCTGCGGGGATGCCCGTAGCCTCGGCGCTGGCCGAACGAACTCGCCCGACGACCTCGCCGGGCCACGCTAGAGGCGGAAGCGAGAGCCCCGGGGCAACCAGCTCAGCCCAGTCGTAGTTCCATCCGCACTGAACCAGGTCGTAGAGCGGATCGCATTGGCTCGCCGAGTGGTGGTCGAGTATCCATTCGCCCGTCAGCCGAGCCACGACGAACGAGCTGGCCATGTGCCACCGCTCGGTCGCCGTCCAAACGGCCGGCTCATTGTTCCGGAGCCAAGCGAGCTTGGGGCCAAGCGCCTGGCTAGACAAGCTCGACCCGCAGCGTCTCAGAATCTGGTCGGCCCCAAGGAGCTCCGTCAGCTCATCGACCTCAGCAGATGCGCGCGTGTCGACCCCGTAGAGAATTGCTGGCCTCAGTGGGGTGTCCCGGGTGTCGCAGGGAACGACGCACGGGCCAATGCCGCTGAAACACACCCCGGAGATTCGGCCGTCTGCAACAGGGGCGAGGAGTTCGCGGCAGAGGGAGACCACGTCGCTCCACCAGATCGTCTCGGCATCGTGCTCGACCCAGCCAGGGCGAGGCATCGACACGGCGTGGTCTCGGCTCGCGAGGGCGACGACTTGCCCATCCGGCTGCACGAGCACTGCCTTGCTCGACGCAGTCCCAATATCGATACCGAGGAGGAGCTCGTTCAAGCCGCTGCTCCAAACCCGTCATAGTCGATGTCGAGCAGCCTGCAGACGTGACGCAAGCTGTCCACATGATCGCCAGGGATGGCGTGGATGTGGTTGGAGCCGTAGCGTTCGAGGATCTCGTCAGCGTCTGCCTCGAGGCGCGCGAAGGCGTGAGGCCAAACGTAGGTCGACGAACGCATCAGCCGTTCGTTTGTAGCGTCGTCGAACTGCTCGAGTGCTCCGCGGAGCACGTGCATCCTGTACTGGCCCGCTTGCCTGGTGAGGCGAGCGAAGGTGAACGCACCGGGTGCGGCGAGATGATGGACGGACGCGCCGCCCGCTGGAAAGTAGAACTCTTCCGGGTACAGGTGGACGCCGGCCAGGTTCTCCTCGGGGGCATCGCTCCGGGAGGCGAACCATGTCGCATGCTGGCCGGAGTTGCATAAGTCCCAGATGTCCAGATCGTCGTGGTAGTGGCGGACGTCCGCGAAGAGCACCGGAGTCTCCGAGAGACGCCTGAGGATCTGCATCGTCAACGCGCCGTCCATGTCGGCTTCGGTGGCGCAGACGATTGGCTCCTTCGGGCCCTCCCAGTCGTACGGATCGTTGAGGAAGGCCTCAGTGACGTCCATCGTGCAGAAGTTGTCCGTGAGTTCGGGTTGGGCCTTGATTCCACAGAAGGTCAAGTTCCACTCAGAGATGAGCTCCTGCATCGCGTGATACGAGCGAACCTGGCGTTCGAGAAGGGCTTCGGTGAGGCGGTAGCTGTCGTAGTGGACGCCGGCGGCGTGTCGCTCGAGCCATACGCGTCCCGCGCGAGCGCGGTCGGAGTCAACCTGCTCGGCTCGCCGAACCAGCTCCCACTGGTCGATCTCCTCAACGTCAACCCCGAACTGGGCAATCCACTGATCCGCATTCGACACCGCCGTGTACATGCCCATCGGCCGCCCGCCGATGCGACCGAAGGTAGCACCCCGTAGCCCTTGAACAGCCGCGCCAGCGCGGATGTACACCTCGACGCGAGCCTGAACGGTCGGCTCTTCGACCTCACCCCAGACCCTTCCGAAAGGTCGGCCGATTTGATCGAGCGCGCCGGCGGCGGCAAGCATCCCGACCATTCCCGGGTACTGGGGGTGAACGGTGGAGAAGAGAAGCAGCGGCCCGGGTGTCTCGCGAGCCGCGATCATGGCGAAATGTGGGAACGCCCAGACCGGGATGCTCATGATCGTCAGGTCGGGTCGAGCGTCCGCCAGGCGTCGGGCTTCGGCGACGGCGAGCTCGTTCGTCCACACCACCTCGCGCGCGCGGATCACGCTGTGGCCTGCCTCTGCTAGCGCCTGCGCGATCCGGTCCTCGACGGCGGTGGCAAAGCCCGAGACGGTGGCGTGTACTGAGGCACGACCGTCCGACATGGTCATGATCCCGACGCTCGCCATCAGCCCCCCGTCGTCGCCGGGCGCAGCATGCCGGACGAGTCGCGCAACCGCAGCTCCATCGGTAGCACGATGCGACGGGTCTCAGTTCGGCCGCCCGTGACTCGCTCGAGCGCGAGGGCCATCGCCATATCCGCCATCGCGCGAACCGGCTGAGCGAGCGTGGTGAGGGGCGGGTCCACGAGCTCGGCCCAGACTGGATCGTCGACCGCGACGATGGCCAGATCCTCGGGGACTCTCAGGTTGGCGCCTCGGATAGCTCGAAGCGCGCCAAGGCTCATGAGGTTGTTCGCGACGATTAGGGCGGTCGGGCGAGGGCGCGCGGCAAGCAGGTCTTGTACGGCTTGGTGGGCGGCATCCACACGGAAACCGCCATTGACTACAAAGGGAATGAGCCCCGCGGACCGCATCGCGGCCGTATACCCTTCGAGTCGCTCGGCCCCGGTTTCGACGTCGAGTCGACCTCCGACGAAGGCGATGCGTTGATGGCCGAGCCAGAGAAGGTGCTCGGCCGCCCGCCTGACGCCCTCGACATTGTCGGCGACGACCGAGTCGACGCGCGGATCCTCGATCTCCCGGTCGAAGGCGACGACCGGAGTACCGACCGCGAACAGTGCGTCAACACCCGTGCACATCGCGTCCGCTGGAGAGATGATCGCGGCGATGACCCGTTCATCCGCCAGCATCTCGAGGTACGTTCGCTGCTTCTCGGGAGTCTCGTCCGTGTTGCAGAGGATCATCCTGTAGCCGGCCTTGTATGCGGCATCCTCGACGACCCGGACAACTTCACTGAAGTGGGGATTCTCGATGTCGGGCACGACCATGCCGATCGTCTCCGCCTGCTGCCGGCGCAGGCTCCGTGCCAGACGATTAGGCCGGTACTGGGTTCGGGCGATCGCATCGAGGACTCGCCGTCGATGCTCGTCACCCACTGTGGGCGATCCGTTGAGCACGCGCGAGACCGTCGCAGGTGAGACCTGAGCCAAGCGAGCTACTTCGCGCATGCTCGCCGATCGGTTAATGGCCGGTCGCTCGACGGTCATCGCCCAGAATACGTTCTCTCCATCCTCGCAGCTTATAGACGGAGCGAGACGCCGGTGTCAAGCGGTCCCACGAGGCCTCCAAAGCGCCACTCCAAGCACGCCAGAGGTCTTGACAACCTCGCTGGGTTCGGGTACAAACGCCCTTCAGAAACCGATTACGGAGTTGCTCTTGAGCGCTACCTAACGGTGTAGCGGACTGCGGAAGGAGGCCGTTTCGGTGATGGAGTCGCACGACCATGATCGACCTATTTCGCGCCGTCAGCTGCTCAAGGGGTCGCTCGCCCTGGGTGCAGCGGTGGCGGTACCGGGAGTGCTGGCTGCATGCGGCGGCGACGAAGGATCTTCCGACTCGTCGCCGGCCCCCACCGGCGCCACCTCGACTGTGGCCGAGGGAGTACCCCAGTCTGGCGGAAGTCTGCGGGTGTTCAATTCCATCCCCTCGGCCGACTCGTTCGATCCGCAGAACTTCGTAGCTTCCGGCGACAAGATCCGAGCGTTCAACGTCTGCGAGAGACTCGCGATGGTCAATCCAGACGGAACCATCAAACTGCATCTCGCCGAGACGGTTGAACCGGTATCGGAGGACGCGACTGCCTGGCGAGTCACGCTACGGTCAGGCATCACGCACAGCAACGGCAAGCCCCTGACCACGGCCGACGTTCTGTGGACATTCCAGCGCATCGCCAAGCCAGGCGCCCCGTACGAAGCCACGTTCGTTCCGTTCGTCGATCTTGACCGGACGAAAGCCGTCGATGATCTCACGATTGAATTCGCCTTGAAACGTCCTGTCGGCGACTTCAATCGTTTCTTGGCGAATGAGCCCTTCGGCATCCTTCCTGACGGATCAGACACCTTCGAAAAGCCTGAGGATCTCATTGGGACCGGCCCGTTCAAGGTTATCGAATGGGCGCCGGGCGAGAGATACCGGATGGTTCGCAATGAAACGTACTGGGAGGATGGGAAGCCCTATCTCGACGAGATCGAGATCCTCAATGTCAATCCAGACATTGACCAGGCGGGCGCCCTTCTTGCGGGCCAAGTCGACGGTACCTCTGGTTTGGAGGAGGCAGAAACTAGGCAACTCGAGAACGACCCGAGCGTCGTTCTCACGGTCACTCCGGCCGTGCGGAACCCGACGTGGTACATGCGCCTGGATTCGGACGCGTTCCAGGACGTACGCGTGCGGCAGGCCTTCAGGCTTGCGATCGATCGCCAGCAGTGCCTCGACGTTCAGTTCGGCGGCAGGGGCGAGATTGGGAACGATCTCCACGGCAGTCTGTTCCCCTCGTTCAACGGCGACCTACCCCAACGCGAGTACGATCCCGAGCAGGCGCGCTCGCTACTCCGGCAGGCTGGTCGAGAGGGTATGGAGATCGAGCTCGTCACGGCTGCATACGCGGACGCGGCGACGGCGTACGCCGAGCAAGCCAAGGCGGCGGGACTTAATATCCGAGTAAATCGGGTCCCTGTAGAGGACATCTACAACACCGACCTCTATTACCTGAAGGTACCGTTCGGAGAGACTAACTGGACGCCCGCTTTTGAGGAGATGGCACCACAGGGCCTGCTGGCGGATGCGTTCTACAACGAAACGGCTTGGAAGCGCCCTGCATGGGATGAGAGATTTCTCGAGGGTTACGGCACAATCGATGACGAGGCAAGGTACGGTATCTATAAGGAGCTTCAGGAGGAGCTCTGGCAGGAGGGAGGCTGGACCGTGTGGTCTTACGCGGAGGTCGCGACTGCCGCCGCTACGTACGTCCACGGGGTCATCCCCTGGGGAACGGTCAGTTGGTGGAATGGTCTTCGCTTTGAGGATATCTGGCGCGACGCGTAGACCAACAGCCAACTCGAGCGCGGGCGGGTGACACCGGCCCGGAGAAGCCTCCGCACCCGGCGTCGCTAACGCTTGGTGCGGGCGAGTTGGTGTCGCTTCGACCCGTTCGGCCGCTTTTCGGCTTCGACATCATCCAATGCTGACGTTCGTCGGTCGCCGCATCCTGGTGGGGATCGGTCTTGTCTTCGTCGCTTCTCTACTCGTTTTCGCTGCGACGAACCTCCTGCCCGGGGATGCGGCTAGCGCAGTCCTCGGGCGTAACGCGAGTCCCGAAGCGCTTGCCGCGTTGCGAGCCGAGCTCGAGCTCGAACGGCCGCTCCACGAACAGTACCTCGACTGGGTCACCGACCTGGCGCAAGGGGATCTGGGCAGATCTCTGACGAACAAGCAACCCGTGACCGCGCTCATCGGCTATCGCGTGGTCAATACCCTCGCGCTTGCCGTTACAGCAGCGCTACTTCTCCTTCCACTTTCGCTCGTCCTGGGTACATGGGCCGGCATACGTGCCGGGCGACGGGCGGATCAAGCCATCTCCGGTCTCACACTTGCTTTCATCGCGCTACCCGAGTTCGTCATCGCATCGATCCTCGTGCTCGTCCTCTCCGTCGGACTCGATCTCCTCCCTCCTCTATCGCTGGTCCGGCCGGGCGAGAACCCCTTCTCTCACCCGACGGTGCTGGTGCTCCCGGTGCTAACTCTGGTCCTCGTTGGAGTTGCCTGGATGGTGCGGTACGTGAGGGCTGGCGTTGCTAGCGCGGTCACATCCGAGTACGTGGAGATGGCCAGGCTCAACGGTCTGCCAGAATGGCGCGTGGTCCTTCGCCATGTCCTGCCGAACGCGCTCGCTCCAAGCGTCCAGGCCTTTGCTCTCACGCTTCTCTGGCTCCTGGGAGGCGTGGTTATCGTCGAAACGATGTTTGCGTACCCTGGAATCGGCGCCGGCCTCGTTCAAGCCATCGCTTCGCGCGATCTTCCCACTATTCAGAGTACGGCGATGCTCATCGCGGCGGTATATGTGGGAATCACGATTGCCGCCGATGTACTTGTCGTGCTTCTCATTCCGAAGGTGAGAACCACCAAATGACCAAAGTGACCGTTGTCGCAGATCACGTCGAGCGCCGGCGGTTTCGCGGGCTGCGATTCGCCAGTTCTTGGTGGGTGAGAGTTTGGATGGTCATCGGACTCTTGATCCTAGGAGTTGCTCTTATTGGGCCGTACATCTCACCGTATTCTGCAACAGAACTCGCCGGAACGAGTTACGCGCCACCAAGTGAGCAGTTCTGGCTCGGCACGGATGCACTGGGTAGAGATGTTCTGAGCCGCGTGCTTTGGGGCGGCCGAACCATCATCGGGCTCGCCCTCGCGTCAACCCTACTTGCCTATCTGTGCGGAGGCGCGATCGGCCTGGTCGCTGCGTATCGCGGAGGTCTGGCGGACAGCGTTTCCATGCGTTTCATGGACGTACTCCTGACCTTTCCGGCCCTTCTGTTCCTCTTGCTCCTCGCGTACGGGCTCGGGCCGGGCCCCGGCACGATCGTCGCAGGCGTGGCGGTCGTACAAGTTCCAGGAATCGCGCGGCTTGTTCGGTCAGCCGCTCTCGAGGTTTCTGTTCGAGGATACGTTGAAGCCGCCGTTGCCCGCGGAGAGAAAACGCACGCGATACTCGTACGCGAGATCGTGCCCAATATCGCGAGCACCGTTGCTGCCGACGCCGGAGCTCGTTTCACGGGATCGTTTCTTGCGATTGCAAGTCTGAACTTTCTCGGCTTGGGCTTGCAGCCGCCTGCTTCAGACTGGGCGACCATGATTGCCGAGAACAGATCCTTCGTCTCGATTCAACCGTGGGCGGTCGCCAGCCCAGCAATTCTCGCAGCGGCGTTCACTATCGCAGTCAATATCGCCGGCGATGCGTACGCTCGCGGGCTCGGACGCTCCTCCGATCCCCGGCCATGACGATCGCGAGCCAGACCGTGCTTCACGTGCAGGATCTCCGTGTGGAGCTGATCAGTGGCGAGCCCATCGTGGAGGACGTGTCCTTGTCGGTCGGTGAAGGTGAGGTCCTCGGACTAGTAGGCGAGTCAGGCAGCGGCAAGACTACGACTGCTCTCGCGCTCCTCGGGTTCGCACGATCGGGAGCTGCCATCCGGAATGGCTCAGTCCAGATTCAGGGACGAGAAGTGGTTGGTCTTTCGGAACGGGAGCTTCGGCGGCTGCGCGGGAGCGTAATCTCCTATTTGGCACAGGATCCCGCATCCGCCCTCAACCCAGCGCTTCGAATCCACGACCAGATTGCGGAGATGTTGCGCGTCCATGCCGGAACGACTGGTGCCAACGCTGCTGTAGCCGACGCCCTCGAGCGAGTTCAGCTCCCGAGTGACCGGACCTTCCAGCGGCGCTTCATCCATCAGCTCTCGGGAGGCCAACAGCAGCGCCTCGCGATAGCCATAGCGCTCGTCTGCTCTCCTCCTGTCGTCATAATGGACGAGCCGACGACCGGTCTCGATGTGGTCACGCAGGCGCGGATTCTGGCGGAAATAGATCGCCTAAGGCGCGAATCACGTCTCGCGATCGTCTATGTCAGCCACGATCTTGCCGTGGTCGGATCGATTGCCGACCGGATCGCCGTCATGTACGCCGGCCGCATAATCGAGCAGGGCCCGGCAGCAACGATCCTCCGCCGCCCGCGCCATCCCTACACGCTCGGGCTGGTGACATCGATCCCGGATCATGTCCTGCCCCGTCACCTAGCAGGAGTCCCCGGCGTCGCCCTGGGGGTCGGCGAGCGGCCTCCTGGCTGCGCTTTTGCACCGCGCTGCCCTCAACGGACCGAGCGTGGGGAAGCAGAGATGCCCCCGCTCGAAGAGATCGGATTCAATCACAGCGTTCGCTGCTGGGACTGGCAGGTCACCCCTGAGCTCGAGCTCCAGCCGCCGCTGAGCGTGCGCGTCAAAGCCGCGGAAGCCCGGCCGCTTCTCGAAGTGGAGTCGCTTCGGGCGGTGCACTCAACCCGCGACGGCGAGGTGGTCGCGGCCGATGACGTGTCATTCGTCGTCGAAGCGGGTGAATGTGTTGCTCTCGTAGGGGAGTCGGGTTCCGGCAAGACTACGATTGCCCGCTGCGTGGCCGGACTTCACGAGCCGGATGGCGGTCGGATCCTGCTCGACGGGACCCCGCTCGCCGCCAAGGCGAGGGCGCGCTCGCAGGCTTTGCGTCGTCGAATCCAGATCGTCTTCCAGAACCCCTACGACTCCCTGAACCCACGTCATCGAGTGCGTGATTCGGTTGCGCGCCCAGCCCAAATCCTCCGCGGCCTCTCGCGCTCCGACGCGGGAGCCGAAGTCGCAGGGCTCCTCGAGCGCGTCCGCCTACCGGGGCGTCTGGCAGAGAGATTCCCGGCTGAGCTGTCAGGCGGGGAGCGTCAGCGTGTCGCGATCGCGCGCGCTCTCGCGGCAAAGCCCGATCTGATCATCTGCGACGAGATCACGTCGGCGCTCGATGTCTCGGTGCAAGCAGCGGTGCTCGAGGTTCTCACCAGCCTGCGGCAGGAACTCGGTCTCTCCCTGCTTTTCATCTCTCACGATCTCGGGGTCGTCGCAAGCGTCGCCGATCAGGTGCTCGTGCTCGAGAGGGGCGTGATTCGCGAGCGAGGAGGTCCCGAGGCAGTCCTGACTCGGCCCTCAACCGCCTACACCCGGGTGTTGATCGCTGCTGTTCCCAGTGTTTCGAGCGGGGCAGTGCTGGACGCGAACGCGTAGGCCCTCTGGATGTGGCGTCGATTCCCCTGCAAAAGGGAAGTAACCGGTTTCTTGGCCTGCCGGCTAGCGATGGTCCGCCCTTGAGGTTTGCAGTCAAGCTAGGCGAGAGTTAGTCTAGGGGAAACCGATTACCAAGGAGGTGGGCGATGTTGGAAAGCGCCCGCGTGACCGATGTCCAGCGGGACGAGCTGCTGGAGTCGTTAGACGCCGGGTTCGCCCTTCCGTCACAGTGGTACACGGATCAGGGGTTGTTCGAGCGTGAGCGCCTGCGCGTCCTGCGTCGCGGTTGGCACTTCGGGTCCCATACAGGCCAGCTGGCGCAACCGGGAGATCAGGTGCTCTGCCAGGTGGCCGGCGTCCCCGTAGTCCTGGTTGCCGGAGACGATGGAGAGATCCGGGGATTCGTGAACATCTGCCGCCATCGCGCCCACCTGGTGGTCAACGAGCCGGGCAATCGCAAGACTCTGCAATGCCTCTACCACGGATGGACATACAACCTCGATGGCTGCTTGCGTCGAGCGCCACGCGCTGAAACAGAGCTCGAGTTCGATCCTACGCAATTCGGACTCATCCCAGTCCAGACGGCGGTCTGGGGTCCTATGGTCTGGGTCAACGTGGACCTAGACGCTCCGGGGTTCTTTGATTGGATCGGTGGCCTGCCCGAGCTCCTCGCGGCGCACGGCCTTGACCTCGACGCCCAGCAGTACGCGTTCGAGGGCGAGTGGGAGATCTCCGCGAACTGGAAAGTCTTCGTGGACAACGCCATTGAGTGTTACCACTGTCCGACTTGCCACCCAGCACTAAGCCAGGTGCTGGAGATCGATCCGAAATTCCACAAGCTCAGCGTCGGCGGCCGTTACTGGATCTCTCATGAGGTTCCGTACCGACAGTCGGCTTCGGACGTATCCGACTATTACGGAATGCCGGCTCCAACGAATGGAGCAAGGCCGCTCTACCACTTTCACTGGATTTTTCCGACTACCTACTTCCAATACAAGATGTGGGGCTCATACGCAGCCGGTTTCGACATCGGCACTGTGGACGTCACCGATGTCGATCGAATCGTCTTTCGCCACCTCGTCTTCCTGCCAACCGATCTGGACGCGGATGGATTCGCTTTGCGAAAAGCCCGCTTCGACACGAACACCACCATTCCTGAGGATGTCGCCATCTGCAGCCGCGTTCAAAAGGCGCATGCGGCGGGAGCGACTCCACCTGGCCGGCTTCTTCCCGGAAGCGAGTGGCTTCTCCAGCACTTCCAGCGCGTCATCGTTGAGATGGCGACGGAACCTGAGCCGCAGTCAACCGCGTAGCTCGCGAGCGCCGTTTGACGAACCTTCCCGCCTCGGGCCGATACGAGCGGACGCTGGACCGCCGCTGTCGCCGGAGCGGCCTTCAGCTGCCGGTGCGTTCGCTCGGGCTCGAAGTTCGAGCCGTGACCGGCATGGATCGGAGCCGGAGCCCGTCCTGAGCTGATCGTCTCGACCAAGGCCGGTTCCGGCGATGCCGGTCGCTCAACCAAAGGAGGTCGCGTGCAGCTTGGTCTTGAAGGAAAGGTGGCCCTGATAACTGGGGCATCGCGCGGTATTGGGCGCGCAACGGCGCTCACACTCGCCGATGAAGGTATGGACCTGGTCCTCGCATCCCGTGGACGCGAAGCGCTCGAACAGGTCACCGAATCGGTACTTGAGCGTGGACGCAGGGCAGTCGCGGTGCCAGCCGACGTCGGGATTCAGGCCGACCGCGAGCGCCTCGTCTCCAAGGCTCTCGAAGAGTTCGAACGGATCGATTGCCTGGTCTCGAACGCGACTAGCCTCGACCCGTACTACGAAGACGCACCGCAGAGCGCACTCTGGGATGGGCATTACCACGTGGACCTTCTCGGCGCCGTTCGACTCACCGAGCTAATCGCTCCTGGAATGCGTGAGCGGAGGAGCGGATCGATCGTCTACATCAGCTCGATCGCCGGCATGACGGGCCTGGGGTTCGATCACGCGTACGTGGGCATCAAGGCGGCTCTCATAGCGACTGGGAAGACCATGGCCGTCGAGTTTGCCCCGGACGGAGTGCGCGTCAATGTCGTCGCCCCGGGCGGAATCTACGAGCCCGGCAGCGACTGGGACAGGATGCGAAGGGATTATCCGGACCGTGTGGCGGCTATCGAGGCGTCGATCCCTATGGGACGGTTCGGAACTCCGGATGAAGTAGCGCGTTGCATCGCGTTTCTCCTGTCTGATGCCTCCAACTGGGTCGTCGGCCACACCTTGGTCGTCGACGGCGGTCAGTTCCGCGGAATCCGGTAGGGACTAGAAGTTGCTTCCATGAGCCAGCGTGCTGGCGGGCTCGTCGGAGCCTCCCACCCGAGGCTCGATTCCATCGACAAGGTCACCGGGACGACGTGCTACGCAGGAGACCTGAAGCGTCCTGGGCTTCTGTATTCACGACTTGTCCTGAGCTCCGAAGCTCACGCGCGTATCGAGATGATCGATGTCGAAGACGCGCTCCGCGTTGCCGGCGTCGTCGCCGTCCTTACGGCCGCCGACCTGCCGATCGTCGCCGAGGGGCCGTTCCGGCACAATCAGCCACTCGCCCGGGGCGAAGTCGTTTTCGCGGGCCAACCGGTGGCGATGGTCGTGGCCGAAAGCGAAGCCTCGGCGGAGGATGGAGCCGAGGCCGTCTTCGTCAACTACTCCCCTCTGAGGCCGGTCCTCGATGTGGAGCGTGCCATGGCGCCTGGATCGCCGCTCGCCCGATTGGAACAGCCAGGCGAGGCACTAGGAGGCGTGGAGGCCCTTCACGCGGGCGTTGGAGGCGGCGAGGGAGATGCGCCTGAGGAAGACCTTTCGGGAAACGTCCTCGGCCAGCGCTTCTATCGTCACGGCGATGTCGCGGGGACGCTGGCACGCAGCGCCGCCGTAGTCGCGCGCCGGTTTAGGACAAGCTGGGTCCACCAGGGCTACCTAGAGCCGCAGACCGCCACAGCGTGGGTCGAACCGAATGGGGCGCTCGTGGTGAGCACGAGCACCGCGGGAGCCTTCTACACGCGCGACCAACTGTCGAAGCTCTTCGGCTTGCCGGCAGCCAAGATCCGTGTGAAGGCCGAGACGCTCGGCGGCGCCTTCGGGGGAAAGCTCCTGATCGTGGAGCCACTCGTTGCCGGGGCCGCGCTCGTACTTCGACGGTCTGTGAGGCTCGCGTTCACGCGAACAGAGGACTTCGCGGCAGCAAGCCCAGCCCCCGCATCGGTGATCGAGCTTCAAATCGGGGCGCTGGCGACAGGGGAGCTGACGGCACTCGACGCTCGGATCATCTTCGACCGGGGCACGAATGCCGAATGGGGGTACGAGGAAATCGTGCCGACCCTCATAGCGGGCCCCTATCGGTGGTCCGCTTACTCAATCCGTGCCTATGGCGTGCAGACGAATCGCGTCGGCCTCGGCGCCTACAGGGCGCCGAGCGCGCCCCCGGCTGCATTCGCGCTCGAGTCGCTGATCGACGAACTCGCCCAAGCTCTCGGAGCCGATCCGCTCGATCTTCGCTTGGGGAACGTCATCGATGAGGGCGATGCAGGCGTCGATGGGAACGCATGGCCGCGGGTGGGCGCCCGGGCGTGCCTCCAGCGTCTAAGGGCGCATCCGCTCTGGAGCAAGCGACATGGGCTGCCAGAAGGCGAGGGAATCGGTTTGGCAGTGGCCACCTGGCCGGGTGCCAACGATCCTGCGGCTGCAGCCTGCCGATTGGAGAGCGACGGTGGGCTCACCGTCATAACCGGCGTGGCGGACATGACAGGGACGGAAAACGCCTTCGCAGTGATAGCTGCCGAAACATTCGGCGTTCCGTTCGAGCAGGTAACGGTCTCGATGGCGGACACTGGGAGCGCCCCTTACGCGCCCGTAAGTGCCGGCAGCAAGATCACCTACACAGTGGGCCGGGCGGTAGAGCAGGCTGCGGCAGACGCCCGGGAGCAGCTCATCCGTATCGCGGCTGACGAACTCGAGGTCGCTCCCGACGACCTCGAGATCGTCGACGGCGTTATCCGTCCCGTTGGCGTCCCGGCCGGCGGATTGACCGTTGCAGACATCGCTCGACGCCTTTTCGATTTCGGGAGCAGGCATGAGCCCGTGGAAGGTCACGGACGGACGGCACAGACCAGTCTCGCCCCCTCCACCGCCGCTCACCTCGCGCACATCCGTGTGGATCCGGACACCGGAAGTGTTGATGTCCTCTCATGGATCGTGGCGCAGGATGTGGGCCGCGCGCTCAACCTGGCGATGGTCGAGGGTCAGATGCGAGGCGGTGTCGCCCAGGGTCTCGGGTGGGCCCTGTCCGAGGAGCTGATCCACGACGCGACCGGCCAGCTTCTTACCGGTTCCTTCCTCGACTACACGATTCCGTCAGCCGACGCGGTTCCTCACATCGAGACGCTGATCGTCGAGGTTCCCGCTCCCGACGGCCCCTTCGGAGCCAAGGGCATGGGCGAGGCGTCCGTGATCGCCGTGCCGGGCGCGATTGCGAATGCAATCGCCGCGGCGACCGGCGCCCGGATGGATGAGCTGCCAATGACGGCCCCTCGTGTCTGGAAGGCTCTCTCGTGCCGTCGATCCACGTGAAGAGCCCAGACTCCCGACCAAAGGCGGAGCAACCCAGACACTGGCCCAAGGCGCCTGTGAGTCCTTCGGCCGGAGCCCGTGTTCGCGCGTAGTGGTGGAGTAATCGGTTTCACAAGAGCGCCCGGATCCGATAGCATCCTCCCGCGAACGTCGATCTCCATGACTCCTCTGCAGCACCTCGTAAGCGCTGCGTGAGACGGCACGACAAGCGGGGAAGGCGAAGAACGGCGATGCCAAAGGACTCCAGCCAATCGTGACCACGTCGGTGGCCACCTTGCTCGAGAGCATCGAGGCCGGCTATGCGCTGCCGTCGAGCTGGTACACGGACGGGTCGATCTTCGAACGAGAGCGTGATCTCCTCCGGCGCTCGTGGCACTACGGGGCGCACACGGGAGAGCTCGCGCAACCAGGAGACCAGGCGCTCTGTCAGATAGCAGGGGTGCCGATCGTCCTCCTCAGGGACGACGCGAACGAGATTCGGGGCTTCGTGAACATCTGCCGACATCGGGCCCACACCGTCGTTCATGAGCGGGGCAACCGTCCGACGCTTGACTGCCTCCACGACGGGTGGATCTACAACCTCGACGGGTGCCTCCGGCGCGCGCCCCGCGCCGAGACCGAGCCCGAGTTCGACGCCTCCGAGCTCGGGCTCATCCCGGTTCAGACCGCGGTGTGGGGGCCGACCGTGTGGGTCAACCTCGACCTCGAGGCGCCCCCGTTCTTCGAGTGGATCGCCGGACTGCCCGAGCTCGTCGCCTCACACGGGCTCGACGTCGACGCCCAGGTCCACGCGGTCGAACGCGAATGGGAGATCCACGCCAACTGGAAGGTCTTCCTCGACAACGCGATCGAGTGCTACCACTGCCCCACCTGCCATCCGACCCTCAGCCAGGTGCTCGAGATGGACCCCGCCCTCCACGACCTCACCATCGGCGGGCGCTACTGGATCTGGCACCGGGTGCCCTTGCGCAAGGAGGCGCTTGCCGACAGTCCCGCCGCGCCCAACGGCGCGCGGAATCCGGACTCCGTCTACTACTACTTCCACTGGATCTTCCCGACGACGTACTTCCAGTACGCGGGTCCGGGGTTCGACATCGGGACGATCGACGTGCGCGACGTCAACGTGATCCGGTTCCGGCACCTGGCCTTCCTGCCCGCGGACACGTCCCCTGCCGAGATCGAAGAGCACGAGCGCAGGATCGATGCCGACCCGACGGTCTCGGAGGATGTCGCCATCTGCAACCGGGTGCAGCTCGCGCACGAGGCCGACTTCGCGCCGCCCGGGCGGCTTCTTCCGCGCAGCGAGTGGCTGCTGCAGCACTTCCAGCGCGTGCTGATCGAAGAGGTCGCGCAGAGACCCTGAGGGCGCGGCGTGAGCGAGCCCCAACACCCGAGCGGCACGAGAGCGACCCCGGTGGTCATGGTGCTCGACGAGGCAGACAACGTCGCGGTCGCCGTGGGAGTCGTCGAGGCGGGTTCCCACCTCGCGGCCGGCGGCGCCTCGATCGTGGCCCTCGAGGACGTCCCCATCGGTCACAAGATCGCCCTCGCGCCGATCCCCGTCGGCGAGGTCGTCCGCAAGTACGGCGAGCCGATCGGAGTCGCCACGCAGCCGATCGAGGCCGGGATGCACGTCCACGTCCACAACGTCGTAAGCAGTCGGCTGCCGTGACGGCGATGTTGGAGGCGACCGCGTTCCACCGTCCCGGGGGGACCGCAGGCGCACGCAACCACGTCCTCGTGCTCCCGTCCGTGGTCTGCGCCGCGCGGGTGGCGCGTGACGTCGCCACCGCGACGGGAGGGGTGTCGATCGTCCATCAGCATGGATGCAGCCAGGTCGGCGACGACGCCGTCCGAACCGGGCAGGTGTTCGAGGACGTCGCCTGCAGCCCGAACGTCGGCGCCACGCTGGTGATCGGCCTCGGCTGTGAGACGCTCGAAGGCCACCGGCTGGCGTCGCGCATCGAACAGCGCGGTCAATCGGTCGAGTTCACCGGGATCCAGGATGCGGGAGGCTCGAAGGAGGCCGTTGCGACCGGAGTCGCCGCCTGCACGCGGCTGCTGGCCGAGCTCGCAGGATCCGAGCGTGCCGCGGTCGCTCCGGCCAAGCTCACGATCGGGATCGAAGCGGCGCGAGCGAGCCCGCTCGTCGACGCTCTCGCTCGACGCCTCGCCGAGGCCGGAGCTTCGGTCGCGCTGACCGGCCACGCCGGCGGCCTTCAGGATCGCTGGTCTCGAGCCGCAGCCTTCTCGTCAACGCCGCCGAGGCCGTACCGGGTGGTGCTGCAGGAGGCCGGCCACGGCGTGCAGCAGCACCTAGCTCTCATCGCGGCGGGCGTGCAGGCGATCGTCTCGTTCCCTGCCCTCGACGCCGCGCCCGTCGGGTCTCCCGTGTGCCCGGTCCTGGCCGTGCGAGGCTCGTCGCCTCTCCATTCGGCTCTGGCGGGTGATTTCGATCTGAGCGACGGCGATGGAATCGATGTCCTGTGGCGACGGATGGTCGAAACGATCGACGGAGCCCCGACCGTCGCCGAGCGGCTCGGCTCCTCGGTCTTCGCGCTCGAGCGCCTGGCGATGACGATGTGATGGACGGGCTCACCGGCTATCTGCGGAGCGACGGCCGTTGGGGCCTGCGCAACCACGTCCTGGTTCTGCCGCTGCATCTGGCCGCCGGGGCGGCTGCCGAGAGGATCGCTGCCTCGGTCGACGGCGCGGTCTCGGTCGTCCACGACTGGACGGGTGAAGGGAGCGACGAGGACGTCGCGCGAGTGGGCAAGGTGCTCGTCGGCTTCGCCGGCCACCCGAACGTCTCGGCAACCCTCTGCATCGGACTCGGTGAGGACGACGCCACGCTCGCCGAACGGGCACGGGAGCGCGGGGCCAGGGTGGAGTTCCTCTCGCTCGAGGCGGGCGGCGGTACGGCAGGAACCATTGAGCGTGGGCTGTCCGTCACCAGTGGGCTGGCGGCTGAGGCGGCGCGCTTGCAGCGACGGACGGCTCCCCCGAGCGCCATCTGCCTCGGGCTGGAATGTGGAGGTTCCGACGGGATGTCGGGGATCACGGCGAACCCGGCGCTCGGCGTCGCAAGCGACCTGCTCGTCGAGGCGGGTGGCACGTCGGTTCTGGCGGAGACCTCCGAGCTCGTCGGCGCCGAGCACCTGTTGGCAGAGAGGGCCGTGTCCGCCGAGGTCGCCAAGGACATCATCGAGATGATCGAGCGCTTCGAGCGGGCCGCGGCGTCGCTCGGCGTGGATCTGCGCGGCGGGCAGCCGGGACCGGGAAACATGAAGGGCGGGCTGACCACGATCGAGGAGAAATCGCTCGGCGCTGCCAAGAAGGGCGGCAAGGCCCCGATTCAGAGTGTCCTCGAGTACGCCGAGGCGCCGGGGACCCTCGGGCTCCATGTGATGGACACCCCGGGCAACGACATCGAGCAGATGGTCGGGATGGTCGCGGCCGGGTGCAACATCGTCGCGTTCACGACGGGGCGCGGGACCCCGACAGGGTCTCCCGTCGCCCCGTGCCTGAAGATCGCGACGAACTCTGACGTGTTCCGGCGCATGCGCGACGACCTCGATCTGAACGCAGGCGAGATCCTCGACGGAACGGCTTCGCAGCTCGACATGGGCCGCAGGATCCTCGCTGCCCTCGCCGGTGCGGCCTCGGGCCTCCCGACTGCCTCCGAGCGCCACGGCAACGCGGAGTTCGCAATCAGCCGCGTTGCGCCGCGCGCGGCGATGCCGACATACGGAACAGTCTCTCGTATATAGATAAGCATGCAGATGGACGAGCCAGGCTTGATCGAAGACAGCGCGAAGGAGATCTTCGACGCGGAGTGGACCTGCTCGCCCGTCGAGCCGCTGGCGGTGCGCCATCCGAGCCTGACGCCCGCCGACGCGTATGCGATCCAAGAGGCATACGCGGCCCTGCGACGTCGGGCCGGAGCTCGGCTGGTCGGTCGCAAGATCGGCTGCACGAGCAAGGCAGTGCAGGAGCTCTTCGGCATCGACACCCCCGACTACGGCCAAATTTTCGACGACATGGTCGTCGAGGATGGTGGGTCGGTCGCGGTGGCCGATCTCATTCAGCCGATGGTCGAGCCTGAACTGGCGTTCCTACTCGCCGGAGATCTGCGTGGGCCCGGCGTCATCGGCTCGGCGGTGCTCGAGGCGACGGCGAGCGTCGCGCCGTGCCTCGAGGTGATCGACAGCCGGATCGTCGGCTGGCAGGTCGGATTCGTGGACACCGTCGCCGACAACGGCAGTAGCTCGCGCTGCGTGCTCGGGGAGGCGCGCCGTGTGCCGGAGCTCGACCTCGCCGCGGTCGAGGTCGAGATGTCGCGCGACGGCGAGGTCGTCACGCGGGGTCGAGGCGACGCGGCTCTCGGCCATCCTGCCGATTCCGTCGCCTGGCTCGCCAACGCTCTTGCCGAGTTCGGGCACGGGCTCGAGGCGGGCGACTACGTCCTTTCAGGGTCGTTGACGACCGCCATCCGAGTGCAGCCGGGCAATCGGTTCGCGGCCTCCTTCACCGGCCTTGGCGACGTCTCGATCCACTTCACTTAGGAGATTCTCGGCATGCAAGAGGCGAAGGAAGGTGGCCTGACGAGCGCCGGTATGGAGGCGCTGATCAGGACGTACTTCGATGGCTGTAACGAGGCTGACGCCGACAAGATCGCGGCGTGCTTCGTCCCCGACGGCGTCCATTACTTCCCGCCCGGCATGTACGGCGGCCCGTTCGTCGGCGCGGAGACCATCGCTGCCCGGTGGGTCGCAGCGGTCGAGCGAATCGGGTCGGTGTGGACGGTCGACCAGGTGATCGCCGACCCGGCAACCGCACGAGCTGTCATCGAGTGGACGCACTTCAAGTCGTTTGAGGGAAGGACGCTCCGCGGTGACGAGTGGTACGACTTCGATCCCGAAACCGGGCTGATCAAGGAGATCCGCGCGTACTACGCATCTCCGCAGGACGCCGGACTCGAGCGCCTCGAGCTCGGCGGCTTCGATTACGTCGGCCGCGGCTATGCGACGGAGCCGCCGTTCACCCGAGAGAAGTGACCGCCGGCACCCAGGTGCCGCACCCCGTCGAGCGGCACCCGCTCTCGACGTTCTTCAATCCCGGCCGGGCGCACAGCCGGCGTGCCTCGTCTCACGATCGCTCTGGCGGGAACCAGGACTTCGTCAGAATCGAGCCCGGCGAGGTCGCGGTCCTCCTCGACCATGAGGGGGCCGGCTGCGTAACGCACCTCTACTGTGCCATGGTCCTCCCCGATCTTCGGGACTACCGCAACGCCGTGCTTCGCTGCCACTGGGACGGGTCGGACAGGCCGTCGGTCGAAGTGCCGCTCGGAGACTTCTTCGCTCTCGCGCATGCGCGCGTGCGCCAGTTCACGAGCGCGCTGATCGCCGTGAACCCCGGCTGCGGGGCGTCTCACGGCCTGAACGCCTACTTCCCTATGCCTTTCTCGTCCGGCGCTCGGATCACGCTCGAAAACGAAGGGCCGGCTCCGCTCGGCGGGCCGCTCGGCGCCTTCTGGTACCACGTCGATTACGAAGCCTACGATGAGCCCGTCCCGGACGGGACGCACCGGTTTCACGCGAGCTACCGGCAGGAGTGCTCCACTGAGGCAGTGGGCCGCCGTCCGAATGCCACGCTCCACGATGGACTCAACCAGGACGGGACGGAGAACTACGTCGCGCTGGACACCGACGGCGCGGGCCGTCTCGTAGGCCTCGTGCTCGAGGTCGAGAACCGGCAAGGGCGAAGCTGGTACGGCGAGGGCGACGACATGGTGTTCGTGGACTCGGATGCCTGGCCTCCCAAGATCCACGGAACCGGAACCGAGGAGATCTTCGGCGGAGGTGCCTGCCCGTCGTCGGAGTACGTGTCGTTCTTCTCGGGGTTCCACCTGGTCGAATCCGCCGATTATGAGGGGCTCGTCGGCATGTACCGGTGGTACGTCCATGACCTGATCCATTTCTCGCGCTCGTTGCGCTGGACCGTCGAACACGGCCACGCGAACAATTTCTCGAACGGGTACGCGTCGGTCGCGTACTGGTACCAGTCCCCGCAGGCTGCCCTTCCGAGGCTCCCGGGGCCGGTCGAGCGCCGGCCGCCGCTCGACCGAACGTACGACGAGGCGTGGACCGCCCTCACGGCCGCTGCCGAACGGGCCCTGGGCTCGCGGAGTACAGGCGAGGTCGGTGGCCTGCTCGAGGTTTGCTCGGCGGGTCAGGCTTTGTACCGTGGCGACTTCCACGAGGCGCTCGACTCCGTCCATCGGCTCGGTGCGGGCATGGGGGGACGGGCCACGTGAACGCTTTGGTCTCGCCCCGAAAAGCGGCGGTGCCTGGCTGGTGCTCCGGCCGGGGCTGGGGCTGGATCTGGGGGGAGGCCGATGAGACGGGCGCGCTGAACGCCATGACTGCGGAATCGGTGGCGGAGGCGCTCGCGAGCGTGTCGCTGGGCCGTATGTTCGATCTCGGCGTCGACGTCGACGAACGATCCTTCATCAGCACGTTCCACGCTCGCACGATCGTGACGACCTACTGCACGGCCGAGGGCTTCAAGGCCGCGCAAGGGCTCGACCCGAAAGGAGTCAGCTTCAATACGTCGCTCGTCGCGATCTCCGACCATGCCGGCACGCAGATTGATGCTCTCTGCCATGCGACGTTCGGCAAGGACGATCACTTCTACAACGGCTTCGAGACCAGGGAATGTCGAAGTGACTTCGGGATCGTGCGTGCGTCGACCTCGTCCATGCATCCGATCGTGCTGACGGCGGTGCTGATCGATGTCGCCGCCCGCCTTGGGCGCGACAGCCTCGAACCGGGCTTCGCCATCGGGCCTCAGGAGCTCGCCGACGCACTGGAGGGGCAAGGCATCGACGTCGCGCCAGGCGAGGCCGTCTTCATTCGGACCGGCTCGCTGCGCCATTGGGGCGAGGCCGGTCACGATCATGCGGCCCTCGCGGGGCCGGACACCGCCGGCATCACGCTCGCCGCCGCTCGATGGCTGAGCGAGGAGAAGGGTGCGATCCTGGTCGGTTCCGATACTTCTACCGTCGAGGTGCTGCCGCCGATTGACGGCGGCAACGCTTCACCGGTTCACAAGTACCTGCTCGTCGACCAGGGGGTTCACATGGCGGAGCTGCACTATCTCGAGGAGCTCTCCAGGGAACGTCTGTATCGGTTCTGCTACGTAGCTCTCACACCGAAGGTGCGAGGAACGACGGGAGCCTTCGCCATGAGACCGCTTGCCGTCGTCTAGGGCGGGCAGCTCAGATGGATCCCCATGCGACTAGGCGCGTCGGCCGGACGGATCTCCACGTCCCCCAGCTCGGCCTTGGGACAGGCCCCCTTGGTGGGTGGCCGACCGTCGTGCCTCGAGATCAGGCGGTCGCGACCGTGCGGCAGGCGTGGCATGCCGGGATCCGCCTGTTCGACACGGCACCGTTCTACGGTCACGGGCTGTCGGAGGAGCATCTCGGCCATGTGCTCACCCGGCAGGGGAGGAACAACTTCGTGCTTTCAACGAAGGTGGGTAGGCTGCTCGTAGACGGCGAGCCGGGCGAGTCGCTTTTCGAAGGCGTGCCCAACCGCAGGCCCATCCTGGACTTCTCGTATGAAGGGACTCTGCGCTCGCTCGAGGCGAGCGTGTCGAGGCTTGGGCTCGACAAGGTGGACATCGCATACATCCACGACCCCGACGACCACCACGACGAGGCTCTGGCCGGTGCATACCGGGCTCTGGCTGAGCTTCGAGCCGACGGCGTGCTTCGCGCGGTCGGAGTCGGCATGAACTGGTCTGGCCCGCTCGCCCGGTTCGCCGAGGAGGCCGATTTCGACTGCATGCTCTGCGCCGGGCGGTATACGTTGCTGGAGCAGGACTCGCTCGACGACCTTCTGGCGGTCGCCGAAGCGCGTGAGGTGTCCGTCGTTGCTGGCGGCGTCTTCAACAGTGGCGTGCTGATCGACCCTCGTGCGGGCGCGACGTACAACTATCTGCCGGCGGAACCCGCCGTCATCGAACGCGCACAGCGACTCGAGAAGGTCTGCGCCGAGTTCGACGTCCCTCTTCGGGCCGCCGCCGTTCAATTTCCGCTCGGCCATCCGAGAGTCGCAGCCGTGATCGTCGGGGCTCGGACGGCCGCGGAGGTCGACGACACGGTCGCGATGATGCAGTTCCCCGTTCCGGCCGACCTTTGGGCCGAGCTCAGGCGTTGCGGCCTCGTGCGCGCGGACGCGCCGATCCCAGCTGGCTGAGCTCGGACCGCCGGCTGCACGGAGAGCTAGAGTGACGATCGATATGGGAGCGCCCGCTTCGTCCGGCTCGGCCGCCAGGCGCTCACTCAGCTCGGTCACGAACGCCCTTCTCGTCGTCGAGTACCTCGTCGACGCAGGTGAAGCCGGCGTCTCGGAGATTGCGCGTCGAATCGGAGTGAGTAACGGAACTGCGCACCGCCTGGCCGCCACGCTCGTCTCGACGGGCTTCGCGGAGCAGAACTCCGCCAACCGGAAGTATCGGGTGAGCAGGAAGCTGGTCGCTCTGGGCCAGCGCGCACGCCGGACTCTGAGCGCTCGCGAGATAGCGCACGCGCAGCTCAACGAGCTCGTCGCAACCGTTCACGAGACCGTCAATCTCGCGATCCTGAGCGACGGAATGGTGCTCTACGTCGACAAGGTCACATGCGACCAGCCGTTTGGCATCGAGGCCAGGGTGGGTTCGAGACTGCCAGCGTATTGCACGGCCCTCGGCAAGGTGCTTGTTGCGGGACTGGACGAGGCGTCCTTGATCGACTACCTCGCGCAGCTGGGCGAGGCGGTGAGGCGGCGCGACGATCCGCCTCCTCCGAGGCCCGCGAGGTTCCGCTCAGAGATCGAGGCGGTTCGCCGTGAGGGTCACGCGCTCGACCTAGGCGAATACCTTCCCGATGTCTACTGCACGGCGGCTCCGGTGGTGAACGGCGAGGGTGAGACGATTGCTGCGATCAGCGTGGCTGTGCCTCGGTCTCGATTCGAGTCGAAGCGGGAGATCCTGATCGCTGAGGTAGAGGCGTCTGCGTCAGCCCTTTCGCGCCTGTTGCAGGAGCTCGGTCTTCCGGAGTCCCCAGGCGAGCTTGCTGTCGACCCAGTCCGCTAGCCCGATCCCGGGTCGCTCTGTCCCGGCGGATTTGAGCATCCGTGCCAAAGTCCCTACAGTTGGAAAGATCGACCGCTATGCGGAAAGGTGACTGAATGAATGACGGCGAGCCCCCGCCGCACGAGTTGACGGGACTCCGAGCGGCTCTGGCCGCGCGCGACCCGTTTCTCGCCACCTTCCTCCTGCTGCCGCGGGTCGAGATGGTCGAGTTGGCCGCCCGCGCCGGCTTTTCGGCGGTGATTGTCGACCTCGAGCACGGGCCGATCACCGTCGCGGTGCTCCCCGAGCTCGCGGCGGCGGCCCGAGCCGAGGGGATCCACGCGATCGCGAGGCTCGCAGGCAACACACCCGAGGAGATCGGGAAGACGCTGGACACGGGGGTCTCGGGGGTCATGGTGCCCCATGTCGGGTCACGTCAACAGGCCGAGGAAGTCGTCGCGGCGGGCCGCTTCCCACCCGCTGGCGATCGGAGCATCAATCCGTACACGCGGGGCAACGGCTACGACCTCGGCGGCGCCGTAACCGTCTCGGAGGTCAATGCGCGCGTCGGACTGATCGCGATGCTGGAGGGCGCCGACGTGGTCGCCAACTTCGCGGACATCTGTCGAGTCCCGGATCTCGATGCCATTTTCATCGGGCCTGTCGACCTCGCAGCATCGCTCGGGTTGGAGGGCGACTCGGAGCATCCCGACGTCATTGCGGCCGTCCGGGACGCGCTCGGCCGCGCCGTCCGTGCCGGCCGTCCCGCCGGTGCCTATGCTCCTACACCTGCGGCCGGCGTTCGCTGGTCGGCAGCGGGTGCCTCTCTGGTGGCGGTGTCAGCGGATGTAGCGATGATTCTCGGCGCGTTCCGGTCCGCGGCCGCGACCTTCGAGGAGCTTCGTCGGCGGTCGGTTCCCGCAGTTGGCGCTGCTCCGGTTCCGCGGAGTGAAACGTAGTGGTCTCCTCGGGTCGGCTGGATGGGAAGGTCGTCGTCATCACGGGCGCGGGCGGCGGGATCGGCCGCGAGGCCGCGCTCCTCTTCTCCGCCGAGGGCGCGAGCGTCTGCGTCGCCGAC
>Ga0299914_10000279_pt1 | contig 30768 bp, 30 predicted proteins | sample RVTome_10_FD_201361 | JGI IMG/M metagenome (GOLD analysis project Ga0299914, IMG submission 201361) | Soil microbial communities from uranium-contaminated site in the Upper Colorado River Basin, Wyoming, United States - RVT153D57 (version 2) ... | reverse complement strand
CGGCTCGAGGGGCAGAGGTCGGCGAGGACGCAGTCCTCGCAGCGCGGGCGCCGGGCGTCGCAGACGCGGCGGCCGTGCCAGATGAGGAGGTGCGGGAAGCGGGCCCAGTCCTCGCGGGGGACGACGCGCATGAGGTCGCGCTCGATCTTCACCGGGTCCTGCTGCCTCGTCAGGCCGAGCCGCTGCGAGAGCCGCCGGACGTGGGTGTCGACGACGATGCCCTGCGTCGCCCCGCGCTCGGCCGCGACGACGTTCGCCGTCTTGCGCCCCACGCCCGGGAGCCGGACGAGGTCGTCGAGCCGCTTGGGCACCTGCCCGTCGAACTCCGTGATCAGCATGTACATGGCGCCGCGGAGGTTCCTGGCCTTCTGCCGGAACGTCCCGGTCGGGCGGATGTCGGCCTCGAGCTCCTCGAGCGGCACCGCGAGGTAGTCCTCGGGCCGGCGGTACTTGCGGAAGAGCGTCCCGGTGACGCGGTTGACCGTGACGTCGGTCGTCTGCGCGGAGAGCATGACGGAGACGAGCAGCTCGACCGGGTCGCGGAAGCGGAGCGCGATGGTCGCGTCCGGGTGGGCTCGGGCGAGCCGCTCGACGATCTCGCCGATCCGCTCGCGCTTCGGCGCCACGCGCCGGCGCGCCTCGCGGACGTAGTTACGGGGCGCGGAGATTGCCATCCGAGGCGGGGAGTAGGTTGCGCGCGTGGCTCAGGACAGCCCTCGCCGAGATCCGCTCGAGCGGCGCACGATCTGGATCCTCGCCCTCGCAGTCATCGCCATCGTGATCCCTTCGGGTGGGCTGGCGCTGTACGGCGGGCAGGAGTGGTGGAACGTCGTGCTCTGGATCGTCGGCAACGCACTCCTCCTCTTCGCCATCGGTGCGGCCGGCCTTGCGCTGGCACCGGCAAGCGCCATCCTGCCGGTCGCGCTCGGAGCGCGGCGGCCGGAGCTCGTCACCGTGGCGATCCTCCTTCTCTGGCTGGGGCTCGCGCTCATCCTGGCCGATCTCTCGGTCCTCGCCGTCGACGCGATCGGCGAGACCGGCTTCTAGACCTCGGCGTACTCGGCCGGGACCTGGACGGAGAGGAGCCGCGGCCCCGCGCAAACCCGGTCCAGGGCCGGGCACCCGGAACACGTGAACTCGCCCGGCGTCGGCCGGAAGTCCCCCTCGTCGATGCGGGCGATCGCGGCGGACAGCTCGGCCTCGAGCCCGGCCAGGTCGGCGCGGACGAAGGGCGTCGAGACGACCGCGTCCGGCCGCTCGAGGAAGTGGTAGACGACCTCGACCTCCTCCGCTCCCGCCCGGAAGCACGCGAGCGCGTACACGAGCTGCTGGAGCCCGTAGTCGGCCGTGACGATCTCCTCGGGCGTGCCCTCGGCGAGCGAGTTCGTCTTGTAGTCGAGGACGAGCGCGCGCCCGCCCTCGCTCCAGTGGACGTCCAGGCGGCCGTGGAGGAGCACGCCGTCGTGCTCGAAGGCGAACGGCCGCTCGGAGACGGCGCCGGCGAGCCCCGCGATCCGGCGGGCGAGCTCCGAGCCGCAGTACGAGTCGACGAAGCCGCGGATCCGCTCGAGCTCCTCGCCGGTCGCGGCCGGATACCAGCCGCGCACCGGCTCGACGTCGGGAACGGCCGGCGCCCTCAGGTCGACCGTCTCCAGGAGCCGGTGGACGGCGTCGCCGATTTCCGTGGCCGCGAGCCCGGTCGCGCCGGGGACCGTGCCGTGCGCGTCCTCGGGCCGCATGCCGGCCACCCGCTCGGCGTAGTAGCGGTACGAGCAGCGGTCGAAGAGCGCGAGCGCGCTGTAGGAGAGCCGGCGGACCCGGTGGAGCGGCGGGGCCGGGATCGGGACGAGCTCCGGCAGGCGCGGCGCGGGCGGCGGCAGCGCGTTCCCGTCGTCGCCCGCGAAGAGCGCAAGCTGCCCCTCCTCCGGCGCGGCCCGATCCTGCTCCTCCGCCGGCGGCGCCTCGGCCTCCGGTCGGTGGCGATCCACCCGGACGAGCAGGCGCGCGCCGTCGCGGACGAGCTCGACGGGGCCTTCGCCGGCGGCGTCGAGCTCCTCGGCCTCCAGGCGGCCGAGCACCCAGCCGATCGGGGTCCCCTGGTCGGCGGCCCGGCCCGGGTCGATGGCTCCCGAGACGATGAGCCGGTCGATCGCCCGCGTCATGGCGACGTAGTAGAGGCGAAGCCGCTCGGCGCGCTCGGCCTCGCGCTCGGCCTCCCGCACCTGCTCGTAGCCGAACGCGGGCCGGCGCGAGCCGGTGGCGGGGTCGGCGACGCGGAAGCCGAAGCGTCCGTCCGGGAGGCAGAGGATCTCGTCGGGCGAGGGGGCGTTCCGGTCGCGGCCGGCGTCGGCGACGATCACCACCTTGAACTCGAGCCCCTTGGCGGAGTGGATGGTGAGGAGCCGCACGGCGTCGGCGTCCTCCTCCTCGGCCACGGCCTCGAGCTCCCGCGCGCCGACCGCCTCCTGGTCGCGGACGAAGCGGACGAACCCCTCGACGTCACGCCCGCGCAGCTCCTCGTAGGAGCGTGCGAGCCGCGCGAGCTTGCGGATGTTCGCGTAGCGGCGGCGGCCGTCCCACTGCGCGAGGACGGCGAGGTCGTAGTCGTGGTCGGCGACGATCCGGTCGCAGAGCCGCTCCAGCGAGAGCGCGCTCGCGGCCGCGGCCAGCCGCTCGAAGCGCTGGAGGAAGGCGCGGCAGAGCCGCCGGTCCCCGTCGGAGAGGTCACCGGGAAGCCCGCGCTCGAAGGGCTGGAAGAGCGGCCGCTTCGGCGCGGCGCGGCGGAGCAGGACGAGCGCGTCGTTGGAGAGGCCGACAAAGGGTGAGGCGAGGACGGTGACGAGCGCCTCGTCGTCGTAGCGGTTGTGCAGCAGGCGCAGGTACGCGAGCAGGTCGACGACCTGCTGCTGGCCGAAGTACCCGCGGCCCGTGGCGCGGTAGGTCTGGAGGCCGGCCTTGCGCAGCTCCTCCTCGTAGTGCTCGGCGTCGGTTCCGGCGGCGAAGAGGAGGACGATCTCGCCGGCGCTCGCCTCGCCGGAGTCCACGAGCTGCTTGACGCGCGCCGCGATGTGGCGCGCCTCGGCTCGCCGCCAGTGGGTCGGCGTGCCGGCGTAGCTCGCCTTGTCCGTCACGAGGAGCTCGACCGGCGCGCCGAAGACCGGGTCGGGGAAGCGGCCGGCGGCCTCGAGCGGAAGGAAGTCCTCACCGAACTCGCTGGAGAAGAGGTGGTTGACGGCCGCCAGGACCTCCGGGCGCGAGCGGTAGTTCTGCGTGAGGGCGAGCACACCCCCGGACCGCTCGCGCCGCTCGCGGAAGACCTCCACGTCTGCGTGGCGGAAGCGGTAGATCGACTGGAACTCGTCGCCGACGAAGAAGAGCTCCTTGCCCTCGGGTCCCTCCGCGAGCAGGTCGACGATCTCGCACTGCAGCCGGTTCGTGTCCTGGAACTCGTCCACCATGATCGAGCGGAAGCGCCAGCTCTCGCGCTCCCGCACCGCCGGGTCGTCGCGCAGAAGATCCCGCGCCGCGAGCTGCAGGTCCTCGAAGTCGAGCGCGGACTCGCGGTCCTTCGCCGTCCGGTACCCGGCCCCGAAGCGTGTGAGGAGCTCCTGCAGGAGGTCGCGGTCGCGGGCCGCCAGCTCGTCGAGCGCCGCCTGCTCCACCCCGCGCCGCGCCTCCTCGTAGCTCGCCGCCCGCTCCCCCCGCGCCTTCAGCTCGCCCAGGTCGAGCAGGCGCTCGGGCAGCGTCCGCTCCGCCAGCAGCTCGAGCGCGCGGGCGGCGGTGGCGCGGGCCGTCTCCCCTGCCTCGCCGTCCGCCGCCAGCGCGGCCGCCGTCTCCCGAAGCTCCTCGATCCGCGCCGGGAGCCCCGGCCGTTCCCCCAGCTCCAGCTCGAGCGGGCGCCCGGCGGCGCGCAGTATCTCGTGGACGCCCGTGAGCATCCGCCGGAGGGCGCGGACGCCGTAGGTCGAGAGGAGCCCGAGGCGCTCCTCGTCGCCGTCGGCGCAGAACTCGCCGAGCGTCAGGTCGAAGGCCTCGCGCTGGAGGACGCGCGCCTGGGCGTCGTCGAGGACGCGGAAGCGCGGGTCGATCCCCGCGGCGAACGGGTGGGCGCGCAGGAGCCGGTGGCAGAAGCCGTGGATCGTCGAGATCCAGGCGGCGTCGAGGTCGCGGGCGAGGTCCGGCCGCCCCGCCGCCGCGAGCCGGGCGCGGATGCGGTCGCGCAGCTCGCCGGCCGCCCGCTCCGTGTACGTGATGACCAGGAGCGAGTCGACGTCGAGCCCGCGCTCGCAGACGGCCCGGGCGAAGCGCTCGACGAGGACCGTCGTCTTCCCCGTCCCGGCCCCGGCCGAGACGAAGACGACGCCCGGCGCCTCGATGGCCGCCACCTGCTCGGGATTGGGCGCGTTCATTGCCGCCTCACCCGGCACAGGGGCGCGAGGTCGCACCACGAGGGGCAGCCGCCGTCGCCGAGCGGGTCGTGGCGCACGTCCCCGCCACGGATGCGCCCGACGAAGCCGCGCGCGTGCTCGGCGGCGCGGTCGATCTGCGCCCAGAACTCGTCCTCGTCGCGATAGTCGTTCCGCTGGAACCCGGGCACGCCGTCGTCGCGCGCGCTCGCGCGCAGGAGCCCGCGCGCGTCGCCCTCGCCGGCCAGCGCCCGGTAGAGGCCGCCGAGCGGCTCGATCCCGACGAGGTCGCGCAGGACGAGCATGTAGAGCGGAATCTGGAGCCGCAGCTCCGAGTCGATCTTCGCGGCCGAGAACGCGGTCTTGCCCGACTTGTAGTCCCACACGATCCCGCGTGCGCTGAAGGGGTCGACGTCGATGCGGTCGATCTTCCCGGAGAGGGAGAAGCCGCCCAGGTCGAGCCCGCGCTGGAGCTCGGGCGCGGAGCGCTCCGTCCCGAAGGAGACCTCGAAGCGGCGCGGGACGAGCGGCGTCTCCGCCTCCGCTTCGTCGCGGACGAAGCGCTCGAGATCGCGCCAGAGCTGGCCTCGTAGCTCCCGGCGCTCGAGGTCGCTGAGCTCCTGGCGGACGCCCTCGAGCGCCTCGTCGAGGCACCGGCGCAGGAAGCGGACGGAATCCTCGACGCGCTCGGCCTCCACGCGGTCCGTCCCGACCTCCTTCGGCAGCCCGGCGTAGAAGCGGTGAAGGGCCGTGTGCGCGAGCGAGCCCCGCAGCCTCGCGTCGACCTCCGCGTCGATCTGGCGCGGGGAGACGACGCGCTCGACGAACCAGATGGAGGAGCAGGAGGCGAAGGCCTCGAGCTCGGTCACGTTGAAGCTCTCGCGCGCTCCCAGCTCGGCGAGCACCGCGGGGTTGGCGAGCGCCGTCGGGCGCGAGAAGGCGGAGCGCGCCCGCTCCAGCCGCCGCTCCCAGCCGTTGGCGGCCGCGAGCGCCTCCGCCCCGGCCGTGTCCGCGACGGCCAGGGAGGCGAGCGCGCGGAGCCGCTCGCGCTCGGTCGGCGCCTCGTCCAGGGGCCAGGTCAGCGCGGAGAGCGGCCGGCGGCGCGTCCACCGCGCCACGTCGGCGGGGTGGAAGAGCGCCCTGGCCTCGTCCCAGAACGGGCTGGCCGGCCGGGGCGAACCGTCGTCCGTCGCCGCCTCGCGCACGAGGTAGAGCCGCCGGGACGGCCGCGTGCAGACCGCGTAGAAGAGGTAGCGCTCCCGCGAGACCGGCTCGGGCCGCACGAGGCGCGCGCGCGTGCGCTCGTCGAGGCCGCGGCGGGCCTCGTCGTCGAGGAAAGGCGACGTCTCCGCCCGCCGCGGGAACCTGCCCTCCTCGAGCCCGAGGACGAAGACGGCCTCGAACCGCCGCGTCCGGGCGCGCAGGAGGTCGAGCACGGCCACGCGCCCCGGCTCGGCCGCGCGGCCGAGGGTGACCGGCAGGCGCTCGAGCGCGGCGAGGACGTCCTCCCGGGAGAGCTCGCCCGCCAGCTCGCTCCAGCCGTCGAGCTCGGCGAGCAGGCGGGCGACCGCCTCCCACACGCGCAGGTCGAGGAGGGAGGCCTCACCGGCCGGCGGGGACTCGAGCCCGTGCGCCGCGCGGAGCTGGTGGCGGGCGAGGGCGCGTACGGCGTCCGTCTGCGTGCCCGCCGCGCGGACCTCGGCGAGCGCGGGAAGCGGCTGGCCGCGCAGCTCGACGACCTTCTCCTCGACGCCGGTGCGGATGCCGTTGCCGCGCAGGCGGCCCTCGAGGTAGTCGGCGGAGGCACGCGGCAGGCCCGAGTACGGCGAGCGGAGGAAGCCGAAGAGGTCGCGACGGCTCTCGGTCTGCCAGAGGAAGCGGAGGGCGGAGAGAAGGGCATGTCCGAACGGCGTCTGGCCGAGGCGCACGCGCCCCTCGAGCGCGTACGGCACGCCCGCCGCCGCGAGCGCGGTCTCGAGCGGCGCCCGCACGCGGTCGACCGACGGGCAGATGACGCCGACCGCCTCGGGCGGCGTGCCGTCGCGAAGCAGGCGCAGCAGCTCGTCGGCGACGAGCTCGAGCGCGCCGCGCGAGCCGGCCCCCTCGAGGAAGCGGACGGCGCCCTCGAGCGGCGGCGGCTCGGGCCGCTCCCCCTCGGCGAAGAGCGCACGTTCGAGGTGGGCGAGCGCGGGATGGGCGATCTCGGCGTAGGCGGGCGGCAGCTCGTCGATGCGATCGCCCGCCAGGCCGCCGAGGTCGTCCGCCGTCCTACGCAGGGAGGCGAACGCCGGCCGGCCCGGCTCGTACGGGAGCGACACGTGGACGTCGGCCCGCCCCGCGAGCGCCTGGAGGAGCGCCCACTGGGCGGCGGTCAGATCCTCGAAGCCGTAGGCAAGCACGGGGCTGCCGTCCCATGCCTCGAGCTCGTGCTCCACCCGCGCGACCGCGTGGCGCCGCTCCCGCTCGCGGTCCCAGAGCCCGAGCCGGTCGAGCTCGGCCCGGTAGGCGGCGTGGAGCGCAGCGAGATCGCCGTCGACGTCGCCCGGGTCGACGAGGCCGGACTCGAGCTCGGCGATGGCGCCCAGGAGCGAGTCGGCGAAGCCCGCGAAGCCGGAGGACGCCCCGAGCCCGTTCAGGCTCGCGCCGGCGAGCGCGCGCCTGAGGACGAGCGCCCGTTGCGCGTCGGTCGCCACACCGCGCCGCTCGCCGCCCGCGCGCGCGATCGTCCGGAAGAGGTCGTCGAAGGTCCCGATCCGGCCGCCGAGCAGCGCCGGACGGCGCGCGAGCAGGTCGCGCTCGACACGATCGACCTCGGCCCGGTTCGGGACGACGAGGAACGGCTCGCGGTCGAGGTTCTCGAGATAGCGATCGAGGAGCCGCGAGACCTTCCCCGCGTTCGCCGGGCCGACCAGCAACGCGAGCGGCACCCATGCAGTTTAGATGCCCGGTCGGGCAGACCCCGGCCGGGCATCCGGGCTTCGGTCAGGCGGCCGACTTGGGGCGGCGGCCGCGGCGGGCGGCCGCGTGGCCGGGCATCTTCCCCGCACAGTCGTCGCAGAGATCGGCGGCCTTGGCGCCGCGGCGCGCGTCGGTATAGGTGACGCGCAAAGCGGCGCCCTTCCCTTCGCCGACCTCGGTACCGCAGTTGTCGCAAACGAGAATGGTCTTTCGAGCCACGTTTTTCCTCCCGGCAATCGGAGTTGGATAGAGATGGGCGGAACTCTACTCACGGGAAAAGACGGCCGCGCAATGCAACCGATCACGCCCTGCCTTAAGAACTCGTCAAACCTGCCCGGCCGAACCCGGTGCGGAAATCCGCCCGAAAAACCGCCCGGGCTGCGGCGCCCACACGCGCCTTCTCGTCGCGGAATCGACCCCCGGTGGGCTACGAACCTGCCTCGACCGTCGCCCGGAGGAACGAGGCGACCGGCCGGGCGTTGCCCTCGAGGCGGTTGCCGTCGAGCTCGGCGTGCGCCCCATAGTGCGAGACGATCCCGAACCCCAGGCGCGTGCGGTCGCCCGAGGCGAGGTCGGGTCGCGTGCCCACGACCGTGTTCCCCTCGATACTGCAGTGCGAGTAGTCGCCGCAGAAGATCCCGACGCCGAGCGCGCCCGCGACCTCGTTGTCCTCGACCTTGCCCATCGACATCTCCGTCAGCGTGATCCCGCGCAGGCTCGTGTCGCTGACCCGGTTGTCCCGGACCCGGACGTGGGCGAAATGCGTGACGATCCCCTCCATCCCTCCGGTGACGGTGCAGCCCTCGATCGTCGAGGGCGCGAGGTCGAAGCCGAAGGAGATGTCGATGCCCTGGGCGTGCGTCCCCGCGGGCTCGGTGACGACGCAGTCGCGGATGGTCACGGTGCTCCGGCGGACGTTGATCCCGTCGAGCGTGGCGCCGAGGACGCTCACGCGCTCGAGCAGCACGCGCTCGGCGCCGTCCACCTCGATCCCGTGCGCGCCGCCCAGGACGGCCACGTCCCGGACGGTTACGTCGTCGGCGGTGACCACGATGCCGCCGCGGACGACCGCGCCCGGCTCGCCGTAGAGGCGCTGGGGGGTGTCGACGACGAGGGGGCCGTCGTGCACGCCGGCCGCGAGCCGCACGATCGGCGGCTGGGTCGCCCAGGCGACGCCGCCGGCGGCGGCCAGGACGACGAGGCCGGCGACCGCGATCCCTGGCCCGGCGCGGCCGAGCTGGCCGCCGTCGTCTCCGTAGGAGAGCCGCGCGAGCGGGAGCACCGCGTGGCCGAGCGCCTGGGCCAGGAGCCAGGCGCCCCAGTAGAAGGCGAGTGCGGGCACGAGCGGAGCGTCCACGTTCAGGGGGATCGCGAGCCCCATCACGGCCCCGAGCTCGAGGAGGCCGAGCGGGAGAGCCGCCCAGGCGGGCTGGTAGGCGATGAAGCGGTGGTAGACCGTGAGGTCGAGCAGGACGCCGACCGCGATCATGATCGCCGCGAGCTCGACCGGCCACCAGACGTGCAGCGCGAGGGCGAGGACGCACGCTGCCGCGAGCGGTGCCAGCACGGCCGCGAGCCGCGAGTCGAGCCGCCCCCTCAGCGTGTACGCCACGCCTGCACTCTCCGCAGGAAACCGCGCGCGGCGTACTTCGCGCCCACGAGCGTGTCGGCGGCCGGGAAGGCCCACTGCCCGGGGGCGCCCGCGAGTGCGAGCGTTCGCTCCGTATCCGTGAGGGCCGGCACGGTCGCGTCCGGGGCGAGCACGATCCAGCGGCCGGCGGTCTCGACCCCGTGCTCGGCGACAAGCGCCGCCAGGAGGTCGTCGTGACGGAAGCCGCGCTTGAAGCCCGTGGCGCAGATCACCTGCTCGGCGCCGTTCGGCCACGCGGCGACCGTGAAGCGGCCCTCGCGGCGGGCCTCCTCCACGGGCCCGTCCCAGTCGTGGCCCCGCGGATAGGACGGCGCGCCGTACCCCCGGAGGAGCTCGACGCGCTCGGCGGGGCCCGTCCGGTGGTAGGCGGCGAGGCCCCGGCGCGTGAAGAGCTCGCGCGGGAGGTTGAGCGGGCGACGCTGGGGCTCGCGGCGGCGCACCGAGACGACCGCCGAGCCGGCGGCGAGCGCGTTCAGCCACTCGGTCGCGGCGGCCATTCCGGCCCCGACGACCTCGACGCGGTCGGCGTACTCGTGCGGCTCGTAGGCGTGCACGGCGCGCGAGTCGCCCTCGAGCTCCGCCGGGAAGGCGAGCCCCGGGTGCCCGGGCGCCAGCAGAACGTGGCGGAAGACGCCGTGCCCGTCGAGCTCGAAGCCGTCGTCGACCGGGCGCACCCTCCGGATGCGGGCCGCCCGGAAGCTCTCGTTCCAGCCCGTGGCCGCGCGCAACTCCTCGACGTGCTCGAGGAACTCGGCCACGGTCGGGTGGAACCGGTCGCACGCGGTCTGGACGAGCGGCAGGAGGCTCCGCCGCCGGCGCGCGGCCCGCACGGCCAGCCCGGGGAAGCTCGTCGGGGCGCAGTGCCCGTCGCTCTCGGAGCGCATGCGCCGCTGCCGGATCGCCGCCGCCCGGCCGCGCCACACGGCCGCCGGGTCCGGGTCCGCTCCGAACACGGCTATTTCGGCCGGGGAGAGGCCCCCTTTCCGGAGCGTCGCATGCGCGACGAAGCCGGCGAGGCCGCCGCCGACGATTGCGCACGGTTCCGGCACGGTCCCGACGCTACTTGACGGAGCCCGCGAGCAGCCCCTGCACGAAGTAGCGCTGGAAGGCGAAGAAGACGAGGAGCGGGATCGCCAGGGAGACGAACGACGCGGGCGCGATCAGCTCGATGTTCGCCCCGAACTGGCGGAGCTGCGAGAAGATCGCCACCGTGATCGGCTGCGTCTCCCGGCCGAAGGTCAGGGCCACCAGCAGGTCGTTCCAGGCCCACAGGAACTGGAAGATGGCGAGCGAGGCGATCGCCGGCAGCCCGAGCGGCAGGATCAGGCGCAGGAAGATGCGAATCTCCGAGGCCCCGTCGATCCGGGCCGCCTCGAGCAGCTCCTTTGGGATCCCGATGAAGAAGTTGCGGAGGAGGAAGATGGCGAACGGAAGCCCGAACGCGGTGTGGAAGAGGACGATCGAGAGGATCGTGTCGAAGATCCCCAGGTCGTTGTAGAGCGAGAACATGGGGATGAGCGCCATCTGCAGCGGCACGACGAGCAGGGCGATGACCAGGATGAACAGCCAGTCGCGGCCGGGGAACTCCAGCCACGCGAACGCGTAGCCGGCGAGCGCGGCGACGAAGATCGGCAGGATCGTCCCCCCGATCGCGATCCAGACCGTCGTCCAGAGCGACGAGGTGATGGCGTTGTTATCGAAGAGCGCCCGGTAGTTGTCGAGCGTCAGCTCACTCGGCTTCGTCAGGAAGGTCCACCAGCCGTTCGACGCGAGGTCGGCCGGGTTCATGAGCGAGATGACGAAGAGGCCGATCGTCGGGACGAGCCAGAAGAGCCCGACGATGACGAGGAGGACGTGGATCGGCGCCTTTCCGAGGACGCGCAGGATCCTCGCCGAGAGCTTCTCCTCGATGACGGGGGCCGGGCGGGCCTCGGCGGCGGCTGTCGCCATCGCGCCTACACCTCCCTCTTGAAGCGGCGGACGTTAAGGAGCAAGACCGGGATCACGAGGACGAACAGGAAGACGGCGATCGCCGAGCCGAACCCGAAGTTCGACGCGGCAGTGAAGGACTGGCGCCACATCTCGAGCGCGATCACCGTCGCGTCGGACTGCACCGACCCCGGCGCGACCGAGAGCACGATGTCGAACACCTTGAGGACGTTGATCAGCATCGTGATGAAGACGACGGTGAGGACCGGCGCGAGGAGGGGCACCGTCACCCGGCGGAAGACCTGCCACTCGCTGCCGCCGTCCGTGCGGGCCGCCTCGAGGACGTCCCGCGGGATCGAGGCGAGCCCCGCCGCGATCACCACCATGGCGAACCCGGCCCAGATCCAGATGTAGGAGATGATCATCGAGGTCGTGATCAGCTGGGCGCCGAGCCAGGAGGCGCCCTCGGCCGGCGCGGCGAAGGTGTCGGAGCTGACGGCGACCAGGTACTCGCCGTCCTCGACGTCCTCGAAGGCGAACGTGCCGTCGTCGGCGCTCGTGGTCGTGGCCACCGAGCCGCCGCCGGCCTCGCGCAGCTCCATGGTGACCCCGGGGAGGCCGAGCTCGTCCGGCTCGACCTCGCCGGGCGTGCCGCCGCCGGGCCTGAAGTCCCGCCAGACGACGCCGACGATCCCGCCCTGGAGCGGCTCCGGGACGACCGCCTGCACGGCGTCGGAGGGCACCTCCTCCGCACGGATGCCGGTCAGGCCGAGCAGACCGGCGTCACCGCCCGGCGAGAGCGGCTCGTCGAGGACGAGCCCGGTCTGCGTCGTGCCGCCGATGTCGTCGGTCGCCGGCTCGGCCTGCGTGAGGACGCCGGAGGGGCTGAACGTGTCCTTGACCGCCGCGATCACCGCGTTCAGCGCGCCGACGTCGGGACTCTGCGGGTACATCGCGGAGCGCCAGATGATCCCGGCCGCGAAGAGCGAGATCGCCATCGGCATGAAGACGACCGTCTTGAAGGCGACCGACCAGCTCACCCGCTCGGTCATGACGGCGAAGATGAGCCCGATCGCGGTCACGAGCGCCGGGACGACGCCGACCCAGATCGCGTTGTTCTTGATCGCGGTCAGCGTGTTGTCGTCGGTGAACAGCTGCTGGTAGTTGTCGAACCAGATGAAGTTGTCGCCGGAGCGGTCGTAGAAGCTCCGGATGACCGTCCGGATCGCCGGGTAGATGACCCAGAGGCCGAGGAAGATCGCCGCGGGCGCGAGAAAGACCAGGGTGATGAGGTGGTGGCTCGCCCACCGCGCTCGCCCCCCGGGCTCGGGCGGAGCCTCCGCGACCGGAGGCTCCGCCGATACGCTCGCGCCGCTCATCGCCCCGGGCTACTCCCCGTAGGCGGCGGCCGCGCCGTCTTCCATCTGCTGGGTGATGCCGTCGATGTCCGTCGGGTTGGCCAGGAAGTCCTGGAAGTCCTTGAACAGACCCTGCCCGACCGTCCCGCCGAACTCGGCCGGCTGGAGGTCGGAGAGGTCGAAGCGGAAGACCTCGGCCTCGCCGAGGGCGCCCGCCGTCGTCTGCACGATCTCGTCGGCGTAGACGCTCGGGTCGAGATTTCGGTTCAGGGACGCGAAGCCGCCGCGCTCGGCCCAGATCGTGGCCGCCTCGGGCGTCGTCAGGTACTGGATGAACGCCTGCCCGGCCGGGGAGTCGTTGAACATCACGACGGTGTCGCCGCCGCCGACGACGACGGCTCCCGAGTCCCCGATCGCGGGGAACGGAAAGACGTCGTAGCCCTCGCCGGCCGCCGCGTCGGTCGAGTCGCTGATGACGCCGGCGACGAAGTCGCCTTCCATCACCTGGCCCGCGGCGGGCGGGTCGGCGTAGACCTGGGTCACCGAGGTCGGGAAGTCCGTCTGCAGGGCGCCCTGCGTCCCGCCGGCGACGTTGTCGGGATTCCCCACGATCTCGGCCATCTCCGTGAGGGCGTCCTTCACGGACTGGTCCGTCCAGGGGATCTCGTGCGCCGCGAGCTGGTCGTACATCTCCGGGCCCGCCGTGCGCAGGTAGATGTTCTCGAAGAGGTCGGTGAGCGTCCAGCCGTCCGCGCCGCCGATCGAGTAGGCCGGAACGCCGGACGCGAGCAGCGTCTCACCGTTCGTGATCCACGTGTCCCAGTCCTCGGCAGGCTCGACACCGGCGTCCGAATAGGCGCCGACGTTGTACCAGACGAGGGACTTGTTGGCCGCCTTGTAGAGGAAGCCGTAGAGGGTCCCGTCGACGGTCCCGAGATCGATCACGGACTCGCCGAAGTTCTCCTCGATGTCCGCCGCTGCGAAGTCGAGGGACACGAGGGCCCCCTGCCCCGCGAAGTCGCGCATGAGGCCGGGCTGGGGCAGCACGGCAACGTCGGGTGGGTTCCCGCCCTCCACGGCGGTCGAGAGCTGCGTCGGCAGCTGGTCGCCGGCGGAGGTGTAGCTCACGTCGACGTCCGGGTACTGCTCCGTGAAGCCGTCGATGACCGCCTGGAAGGACTCCTGCTCGGGACCGGTCCAGACCGCCATGACCGAGATCGAGCCGGAAACGTCGCCGCCGGTGGCCTCGGTCTCGCCGGCGTCAGTGGCGGCCTCTTCGCCTCCGTCGTCGTCGTCGCCCCCGCAGCCGGTCGCGGCGACGGGAACGAGGATCAGGACCAGCAGGCCCAGTAGCAGTAGTACGCGACGACTCATCAGTCTCCCTTCGTTGTGCCTTCGTCGTAGATCGCGAGCCCTGACTCGGGATCGAAGAAGTGCAGCGAGTTGGTGTCGACCACGACGTCGGCGTTCTCGCCCTCGCGCACGCCGGAGCGCGCGCCGAAGCGCCCGACCATCATGGTCTCGGCCGGAGTCTCGTCGCCCCGGCCGATCCGCTCGTTGCCGAGGTCCTGGGCGAGCTCCCGAACGTCTTCGGTGAGCGCCGGCGGCGCGTCCACCACGAAGTGCGCCATGATCTCCGCGCCGAGCGCCTCCCGGAGCTGCACCTTGCCGCGGAGGCGCCGGTCGGCCGGCGCGTCGGGGTCGAGGGCGGCGTCTTCCAGATCCTCCGGCCGAATGCCGAGGATGACCTGGCGGTCGACGTAGGCGTCGAGCCCCGACCGCGTGGCGAGCGTTTCCTCGCCGAGCGCGAGACGCTGGCTGCCGAGCTGCACCGCCAGGCCGCCGTTTGCCCGCTCGAGGAGGGCCTCCACCATGTTCATCGCCGGGCTGCCGATGAAGCCGCCGACGAAGAGGTTGACGGGGCGGTCGTACAGCGTCTGCGGGGCGTCGACCTGCTGGAGCTCGCCCTTGCGCATCACGGCGACGCGGTCGCCCATGGTCATGGCCTCGATCTGGTCGTGCGTCACGTAGATCGTCGTCGTCCCCAGGTCGTTCTGGATGCTCGCGATCTCCGCCCGCATCTGCACCCGCAGCTTCGCGTCCAGGTTGGAGAGCGGCTCGTCCATGAGGAAGGCCTGCGGCTGCCGGACGATCGCCCGGCCCATCGCAACCCGCTGGCGCTGGCCGCCCGAGAGCGCCCGCGGCTTCCGCTTCAGGAACGGCTCGAGCCCGAGGATCCGGGCAGCCTCCTGGACGCGCTGGTCGATGACGTCCTTCTTCTCGCGCCGCAGCTTGAGGCCGAACGCGATGTTGTCGTAGACCGAGAGGTGCGGGTAGAGCGCGTAGCTCTGAAAGACCATGGCGATGTCGCGGTCGCGCGAGGGGACGTGGTTCACGACCCGCTCGCCGATCCTGACGACGCCCTCCGAGATCTCCTCGAGCCCGGCGACCATCCGCAGCGCGGTGGTCTTCCCGCACCCGGACGGCCCCACGAGCACCATGAACTCGCCGTCCTGAATCTCGATCCCGAGCTCCGAGACGGCCTTCGTTCCGTCCGGATAGATCTTGCTGACGCGGTCGAACGTGACTGCTGCCATCGGCTCCCTCCCACCGTCCGCCCGGAAGGGCCACCGACTCTACCACACGAGGCAGGCTCCTGTGGTAACCCCGGCGGAGTCGCTCAGCGCCCGGTGCGGAGCTGGGCGATGCGCTGGTCGGCCTTGCGGAGCGCCGCGCGCAGCTCCTCACGCTCGCGCTGGGCGCGCTCGATCTCGGCGCGCAGCAGCTCGTCGTCGTGCCGCGATTCGTCCACGAAGGTGTCGAGACGCGTGCGGAGCTCGTGGAGCTCGACGCTCTGCCGAACGAGCGTCTCGACGATCTCTCGGGCCACCGCCCCAGGATCCATACGGTTTTGCGCCCACAAGGGCGGAGCCCCGGTCGCGAGGTTGAGGAGGCCTGCGTCGGCCAGGGAGCGCGCCTCGACACGCCGGAGGCCGGCTTCCTTGCTCGCCGGGAGCTGCCCGCGCTCGATCCGCCGTGCGAGGGCACGCTTCGAGAGCCCCGTCAGCTCACTGGCTTCCGCGATCGTCAGCTTCGTGTCCGGCGAGAGCAGAGTGCGGGCTGGGATCTCGGGCGAAGAGCTACCCATCTGTCGCTGCCTCCTGTGGCAATTCTATGCAGATCCGGACGCCGGGTACACTCGCTCGGCCCATGAAGACGCGGACGATCGTGGTGCTGGAGGGCGACGACACCGGCCAGGAGCTGCTCGAGCAGGCCCTGCGGATCCTCTCCCCGGACGTGATCGGCTTGGAGCTCGACCTGCCCCGCTACGACCTCTCGCTCGAGTCGCGCCGGGCCACCGCGAACGCCGTCGTGCACGAGGCGGCTCGGGCGGTCCGCGAGCACGGGGTCGGCCTGAAGGCGGCCACGATCACTCCCGAGGGCGCCGGCGACGTCGGCAGCCCGAACCGGATCCTGCGCGAGGAGATCGGCGGCCACGTGATCGTCCGGACCGGGCGTCGCATCCCCGGTGTCGTCCCGATCGGCGGCGCGCACTTCCCCATCTCGGTCGTGCGGATGGCGGTCGGCGACGCCTACGGCGCGCAGGAGTGGCGCGAGGGCGAGGGGGAGGACGAGGTCGCCTTCCGCACGGAGCGCATCGAGCGCCGGATCTGCCGCGCGGTCGCCGAGTTCTCCTTCCGGCACGCCGAGCGCACGAAGGCGAAGGTGTTCGGCGGGCCGAAGTACACGGTCTCCCCCGTCTACGAGGGCATGCTGAAGGAGGAGATGGACGCTGCCGCCGCGCGCCATCCCGAGGTCGAGTACGAGCCCCAGCTGATCGACGCGACCTTCGCGCTCCTGATCGGCGCCGCCGGCGACCCGCTCGTCATCCCGGCGCTCAACCGCGACGGCGACATCCTCTCCGACCTCGTCCTCCCGCTCTTCGGCTCCATCGCCGGCTCCGAGTCCCTGCTCGTGGCCTTCAACGAGGACTACACGCCGCGGGCGCTCATGGCCGAGGCCGCCCACGGGACGGCGCCCGCGCTCAAGGGCAAGGACGTGGCGAACTCGATGGCGATGATCCTCGCCGGCGCCGCGCTCCTCTCCCACATCGACGACGACGAGGCGCGCACCGCAGGCCGGGCGATCCGCGAGGCGGCGCTCGAGACGGTCTCCGCGGGCATCCGCACCGCCGACCTCGCGGGCCATGCCACGACGACCGAGTTCACCGACGAGGTCGGCTCTCGCATCCGCTCCAAGCTGGAGGTCTGGGCGACGCTCGGAGACGGTTGAGGATCCTGAGCTACCTCGGGAGCCTCGACCCGAGGCTGCCCCGGCCCGTCTGGATCCTCAACCTGGGCGGGCTGGCGAACGCCGTCGGCAACGGGCTCGCCTTCCCGTTCCTCGTCATCTACCTCCACAACGTCCGCGGGTTCACGCTCGGGATCGCGGGCCTCGTGCTGGCGACGACCGGCGCGGTCAGCCTGCTCGCGGGACCCGGGGTCGGCGTCGTGATCGACCGCATCGGCGGCCGCGCGACGCTCGCGGCCGCTCTCGTCCTCCTCGCGGTCGGCTTCGGGAGCTTCCCGCTCATCCACGAGCCGTGGCACGCCTTCCTCGCCGCCGCGGTCGCGGGCCTCGGGAACGCCGGCTTCTGGCCGAGCCAGTCGGCGCTCCTGGCCGGCCTGACGCCGTCGGACCGGCGGCACGGGGCGTTCGCGCTCCAGCGAGTGACGCGGAACCTCGGCATCGGGCTCGGCGGCGTCGCCGGCGGGCTGATCGCCACGACGGCGAACCCGACGAGCTTCACCGTGCTCTTCCTGCTCGACGCCGCGACGTTCCTCGTCTTCGTGGCCATGCTCGCCTTCGTCCCGGAGCCGGTGCTGCCGGAGGAGGACGGCGAGGAACCGGCACCCGGCCGCTACGCGGACGTGCTGCGCGACCGGGCGCTCCTCGGCCTCGTCGTCCTGAACGTCCTCTTCGTCGCCGCCGGCTACGCGCAGTTCGAGCTGCTGCCGGTCTTCGCGAAGAACGAGGCGGGCGTGACGGAGACGGGCATCGGGCTCATCTTCTTCGTCAACACTCTCGTCGTCGTCCTCGCGCAGCTCCCGCTCTCGAAGGCGCTCGAGGGCCGCCGCCGGATGCAGGCGCTCGCCCTCATGTGCGTCTTCTGGGCGACCGCCTGGATCGTCGTCTTCCTGGGCGGGCTCTGGCTCGCAGCCGTGGCCGCCGCGGTCGCCTTCGGCGTCGCGGCCGTCGTCTTCGCCTTCGGCGAGTGCTTCCAGGGGCCGGTCCAGGGCGCGCTCGTCGCCGACCTCGCTCCCCCGCGCCTCCGCGGGCGCTACATGGCCGTGTCCACGATCTCCTGGGACGTCGGCTTCATCGTCGGCCCCGCGATCGGCGGGTTCGTCCTCCAGGCCGAGCCGCTCGCGCTCTGGCCGCTCGCGGCCGCCGTCTGCCTCGTCGCCGGTATCGGCGCGATCTCCCTCGAGCGCTCGATCCCGCGCCACCTCCGCCTGACCCCGGCCTGACCGAAGCCCGGGCTTGTGCTCCACCGGCACAAGCGCCTGGTTCCGCCCCACCCGCGTTCGCGCCCCCCAGGACTCGGCTGGAAGGGCCGCGCTCGAGCTTGTGCGCGTGGAACACAAGCGCCGGGCTCCGCGAGGGCCTCGGCCGGGCGCCTCCGTCGGGATCGGCCTCAGCGGTGCAGGCGGTAGAAGCGGAAGACCTCGTGCTCGATCGGGAGCACCTCGACCTCCGCGAAGCCGGCCTCGGAGGCGTAGCCGCGCAGCGTGTCCGCGCGCATCACCGTGCCCGTTCCGGCCGAGGGCGTGTCCGCCAGGCCGACCGGCAGGCAGCAGAGGACGCTGTAGGTGTACATGAGGCGCTCGACCTCGTCCCCGGGGGCGGTGAACGTGTCGGCGACGCGCTCGTCCATGACGACGACGGCGCCGTCGTCGGCCGCGAGGTCGCGCAGCGCGCGCAGAACCTCGACGGGACGGGACAAGTCGTGGATGGCTTCGAAGACGGTGACGAGGTGGTAGGAGCCGGCCAGCTCCGGGTCGCCCGCGTCGCGGAGGTGGATGGAGACGCGGTCGGCCACCTCGGTCCCGGCGACGTTCTCGCGGGCGAGCTCGACGGAGGCCTCGTCGAGGTCGTAGCCGTCGACGGTGACGTTCGGATAGGCGCGCGCGAGGGCGATGGCCGACCAGCCGGCGCCGCAGGCGATGTCCGCGACGCGGGCGGGTGGATCCGCGAGGAGGCGCTCGTGGACGTCGGCGATCGCCGGGAGCCACTCGGAGCCGAGCAGGTTGGCGAAGAGCGGCCGGTTCGCGTCGCCCTGCGCGTGGCGGCCGAGCTCGCCGAACTCCTCCCAGGGGACGCCGCCGCCGTTGCGGAAGGCCTCCTCGATCGCGGGCAGGGTCTGCGCGAACGACATGCCGAAGCGCGCCATCGGGGTCACGTGGGCGAGCGAGTCCTTCTCGACGAGCACCTCGGCGTGCGCGTCCGGGAGCGAGTAGCGCCGCTCCCCGGGCGCCGCCCCGACGTCGTCGACCTCGAGGATCCCGGCGACCGCCTGCTGCTCCAGCCACTCCCGGGCGTAGCGCTCCTCGGTGCCGCTCGCCTCGGCGAGCTCCGCGGACGTGAGCCCGTCGCTCTCCCCGAGCGTGCGGTAGTAGCCCAGGCGGTCGCCCAGGTGGACGGTCATGATCTCGTAAGCGCCGAGTGCGGCTCCGAAGAGACGCTCGGCGAAGGCGTCGCGCTGCGCTTCGTCGGCCGGTGTGGCCATCGCTCCTCCCTCGATGTCTAGCGCTCGTCGAGCGGGGGGTTCTGGACGTTGTGCTCGGTGGCGTAGGCCTCGGCGAGCTGGTTGACGACGTCCATGCCGTCGCCGTAGGCGTAGTTGATCTTCACGAACGGCTCCCACTTCTCCGGGAGCGCGTCCTCGGGGAAGATGGCCTCGACCGGGCATTCGGGCTCGCACGCGCCGCAGTCGATGCACTCCTCGGGGTCGATCACGAGCATGCGATCGGCCTCGTGAATGCAGTCGACCGGACAGACGTCCACACACGATTTGTCGAGGATGTCGATGCACGGCTCCGCGATGATGTACGTCACGCGGCCAGTCTACGCAACGAGCTCGTCGACCAGCTGCGGGGCCCGCTCGGAGAGCGCGGAGCGCGCGACGACCTTGTCCAGCCCGGCCGCCTGGCCGGCCCGGAGGCCCGCCGTGTCGGTGTGGTTCGTGAACCCGAGGATGGGGACGTCCGGGTAGGTGTCGGCCACCTCGTCGGCGTCGATCCGGGCGAGGTCGCAGATCACGAGGTCGGGTGGGTCGACGCTGTCGGTCGTCGTCAGGCGATGGCTCTCGCCGAGGAGCACGTCGAGCTTCCCTCGAAAGAAGAGATCGACCCCAACGAGCAGGATCGTCGCCACGGGCGGGAGCGTACCAGCCCGAAACGGCATTGCCAAAGGGGTTTGCTAGCGTTGCCGCGTGCCTGTCGGCCAGCTCCACACCGTGGCCCGCGTCGAGGACCTGCCGCCGGGGAGCGCCCGCGTCGTGCAGGCGGGGGAGCGGGAGGTCGCCCTCTTCCACTGCGACGACGGCTTCTACGCGACCCAGGCCGAGTGCCTGCACATGGGCGGCCCCGTCGGGCGCGGGAAGCTGAACGGCTGCGTGGTCGCCTGCCCCTGGCACGGCTGGCAGTACGACGTCCGCACCGGCGAGAACGAGTTCGACCGCGCGCTCAGGCTGGAGACCTACGAGGTCGTCGTCGAGGACGGCGAGGTGAAGGTCGTCGTCTGAGGCCGCTGGACGTACACTTCCGCACGTGCGCTCGTTGCGCTTCCTGGCACTGGCCGCGCTGATCGTCGGGGCCGCCGCGACGGCCTGGTCGGCGACGGAGCTGCAGGGCGGGCCGGCAGAGCTGCCGAACCACTGGTGGAGCGGGGCCGCACTCGTCGTCCTCGGCCTCGGCGCGGCGGCGAGCCTCCTCGCCTGGCGGGTCCCGCGAACGATCACCCGCGCGCCTCGCTGAGTCCCGCGCCCCCGGCGAGGTGAAGGTCGTCCTCTGACCCGCTGAGCGCTGAGCTTGCACGCGGGCTCGAGCTGACCCGCGCGGGGCGCTTCTACGACGCGCACGAGGTGCTTGAGGATGCCTGGCGGGCCGCTCCGCCTGCCGAGCGCGACTTCTTCCAGGGCCTGGTGCACGTCGCCGTGGCCTGGTACCAGGCAGGCCGCCGGAAGGAGGTCGGCTGTGAGCGCCAGCTGGAGAAGGCGCTCCGCCGCCTCGGCCCGTACGCCCCCGCGCATCGCGGCCTCGATGTGACGGCGCTGCTGGAGTCGGTGGAGGCGGCGCGGGGCCGCTTCCCTGACCTCCCGCCTCCGGTCATCAGAGCTCCCTGAGGTACCGCCGGGACACCTGCTCCAGGCCAGGGCCTCGTAGAAGCGGTGCGCGGGTTCACGGCTCGCGCGTTCGCCGCTCGTCACCTCGAGGTACCGGCAGCGGGCTGCCCGAGCCCGCTCCTCCACCGCGGAGACCAGCGACCGCCCGACGCCGCCTCGACGGCTGCCCTCGGCCACGACGAGCGCCGAGAGCCGGCACCAGCTCCCGTCCTCGTGGAGCAGGGGGATCACGGTTGCCGAGGCCAGGCCGACGAGCCGACCGCCTCGCTCGACCACGAGCAGGAACGACGAGTCAGCGAGGGCGAAGACGCGGGCGCGCTCGCGGATCCGCTCGACGGCGTCCGGATACCCGAGCTCCGCCACGAGCGCCGCCAGCCCGGGCGCGTCCTCGGGACGGGCGTCGCGGATGGTCACGTCAGTCGAACCCGAAGAGCTCGAACACCCGGTTCACGGCGACGTTCAGCCACCAGAAGCGGTCGAAGAAGAGCAGGAGGCCGAGCGCGACGAGCATGGCGCCCGCGACGACGCGAAACACCGGATAGTGGTCGCGGAGCCAGCGGAACGCGCCGAGGGCGCGGTCGAAGCCGACGCCGATCGCCAGGAACGGGAGCGCGAGGCCGGCGGAGTAGACGAGCAGGAGGAGCGTTCCCTGCGCGACGGTCTGGCCCTCGCCGGCGAGCGCGAGGATCCCGGCGAGCACCGGGCCGATGCAGGGCGCGGCGCAGAGGCCGAACGCCCCGCCGAGGAGCGCGGCCGAGCCGGTGCTGCGCGCGCCCTCCACCAGGCCGGGCGCGACGAGCCGGTCGAGAAAGGGAAGCGGCAGGAGGCCCATCATGGCGAAGCCGAGCACGACGACCACGAGGCCTGCGACGCCCAGGAGGAGCTCGCGGTTCTCGCCGAAGAGGCTTCCGGCGGCCGCCACCGCCGCGCCCAGCGCGACGAAGATCGCCGTGAAGCCCGCGACGAACGGGATGCTGGCGACGAGGACACGGCGCCCTCCCACTCCCACCGGCTGGCCGGAGACGACGGCGAGATAGCCGGGGACGAGGGGAAGCACGCAGGGCGTGGCGAAGGACACGAGCCCTGCCGCGAACGCCAGCGGGATCTTGGCTTCCACCGGCGTCCCGCCTAGCCCTCGAAGCGGGCGAGCTCCTCGTCGACCCGGCGCTCGAGCTCGGGGTCGAGGGGCTCCGCGCCGGCCGGGGCAGGGCCGGCGGCGGGACGCGACCGGCTCCAGCGCCGGAGCGCGACCGCGACGGCGGCCACCGCGACGGCGCCGCCCGCAAGGGGCAGCACCCAGGCGAGCAGGTTGAATCCCTCCTTCGGCGGCGAGGCGAGCACGGCCTCGCCGAACTGCGCGACGAGCGCTTCCTCGATCTCCTCCTCCGAGTCGCCCGCCGCGAGCCGCTGCCGGATGAAGTCCCGCATGCGGTCGGCGACCGGTGCGTTCGAGAGCTCGAGCGTCGTCTGGCAGGTCGGGCAGATGAACTTCTTCTCCAGCGCCGCGAGCGTCGGCTGCTCGTCGCCGTCGCCCCCGCACCCGGCGGCCAGGAGCGCCGCGGCGGCGGTCGCGATCGCGAGCCGGCGGATCATCGCGCCGGGGTGTCGAGCGCGGCGCGGACGTTCTCCTCGAGCTGCTCCCGCGTGAAGGGCCCGACGAAGTGATCGCCGACGAGCCGCCCGTCGCGGCCGACGAACCAGGTCTCCGGGAAGCCGGTGTTGCCGAACTTCCCCAGGGAGGAGCCGTGGCCGTCGAACGCGATCGGGTAGGTGAGGCCGAAGCGGTCGACGAAGCGCTGCGCGTCGCTGCGGAAGTCCTGTGCGTCGATGCCGAGGACGACGAGTCCCTCGTCGCGGTAGCGCTGCCAGACGTCCTCGAGGAGCGGCGCCTCGTCCTTGCACGGCTCGCACCACGATGCCCAGAAGTTGAGGACGACCGCCTTGCCCCGGAAGTCTGCGAGCCGGATCTCGCCCTCTCCGTCCAGCGAGTCGAGGGTGAGCTGCGGAGCCGCGGGGCGCTCGCCGCGCTCGAGAGCGGCGTCGAGGCCGCGACCCTCCGCCACGTCGGTCACCTTCCAGCCGAGGAGCGCGACGAGGAGGACGACCACGAAGACGGCCGCCGCCTGCAGGATGAGCTTGACGCGGCGTGCCATGAGACGCCACCGAGTCTACCGGCGCGCCGGCGCCGAGCCCTCCCCTACGAGGCGACGATGAAGACCGGCGTGCCGAGCCGGACGCGCTCGAAGAGCCACTCGGCATCCGGAATGCGCATGCGGATGCAGCCGTGCGAGGCCGAGTAGCCGATCGAGGCGGCGTCGGGAGTGCCGTGGATCCCGACTCCGCCCGCGCTCAGGCCCATCCAGCGGGTGCCGAGCGGGTTACCCGGCCCGGGCGGGATCGGCTTCGCGCCCTTGGCCCAGTCGCTCTTGGGCGGGTACCACCACGGGTTCCGCGCCAGCCGGCGGATGGTGAAGCGGCCGAGCGGCGTCGGATAGGCGGCCATCCCGGTGGCGATCGGGAACGACCGCACGAAGCGCATCGCCCCCGGGCCGGCGGCACGGAAGAGGGTGAGCCGCTTCGAGCCGCGGCGGATGACGATCGCCGTGCCGAACCGGTTCGCCGAGAGCGCCGGCTTCAGGGTGCGGACGGGCATGATCACGGTGTCGCGCCGGTGTCTCTGCAGCGCCAGCCGGAGGCGGATGCGCGCGTGCCGCCGCACGAGCGCGCGTCCCGGCCTGGCCGCCGAGAGGCGCGGGACGAGCCCGACGAGCCGGGCGCGCGCGGAGACGGCGTCGCGGTCGAAGATCTTCGCTCGGCGCTTGAGCCACAGCTTGAGCTTCCAGTCGAGGATGGCGACCTGGAGCGTCAGCTCCGTCCCCGGCGCGGCCGCGAGAGCGGCCTCGACGGCGCGCGGGACGCGCGCGCGGGCGCCAAGCCGGTCGGCGTGGACGCGGAGCGTGCCCGCGCCCAGCGCGAGCGTCAACGGCTGGTTGAAGAACGCCTGCAGCGCCTGCGTCGCCTCCGCCTCGGTGAGGCCGCCGACGTCCACCCCGGCGACGGTGACCCCGAGCGGAATCGTCGGCTCCTGCGCCCACGCGGACGGCGCCGCCACGAGCAGGACGACGAGGGCTCCCAGGATTCCGACTGCCCGACCCACCGGTTCGGGATGTTAGACGAAGCCGCGGCTGCGATCCTACCCTGGTGATCGTCTCGCTCCACGTGGCCACCGGCGGGCTGGTCGGCGCGCTCGCCGGCTCGCGCGGCCGCGCCGTACTCCTCGGGCTGGCCGCGCACGCCGCCGGGGACGCCGTTCCCCACCAGGACGTCGCCTCGCGCCGGTTCGAGACGCTGACCGGCATCGGCGGGCTTGCGCTGCTCGCCGTGGCCCGGGGGCCGCTCGACCCGGCGGTCGTCGGCGCCGCCGCCGCCTCGGTGCCGGACGTCGAGCACGTGCTGCCGCTGCCGCGCCCGGGAGGGCGCAAGCTCTTCCCCAGCCACCGCGTCCGCGGCTGGCACAGGGCCGGCGGCCTGCCCGCCTGGGCGCAGCTCCTCGCCGCCGGCGCGCTCCTCGGCGCGCTCGCCGCCGGGCCGCTCTACGGGCGCGTCGGCAGGTAGTCCTCGTCGAGCTCGCCGCCGCGGGCGACGAAGTCGATGATCATCCGGTCGGTGAGCCACTCGACCGGCGCCCGGTCGTCCGTGAGCGGTCGCTCGACCGCCTCGACCGGTCGGAGCCCCTGCTGGAAGAGGGGAACGAGCGGCTCGACCTCGGCCGGAGCGGCCTCGACCCGCTCCACGAGCGCGTCCCGCCCGACCTCGCGGTCGAAGCCGAGCATGAGCTCGTTGAAGCGCAGCGGCCGCCAGCGCCAGGCCTCGGGGAACTCGGCGAGGAGCGTGCTCCCGATCGCCTCCGAGAGGCGCTCGTCGCCGGGGACGCCGGCCACGTTCAGCGCGACGACCCCGCCGGGCCGGAGGTGGTCGCGCACCGCCGCGAAGAACTCCTGCGTCGCCAGGTAGAAGGGGATGTAGGGCTGGTGGTAGGCATCGACGAGGATGAGGTCGTACGTCTCGTCGGTCAGCTCGAGGAACGGCCGCCCGTCGTCGGTGACGACGTTCAGCCGCGGGTTGTCGTCGAGCCCCAGCCACTCCCTGGCGGCCTCGCTCACCTCCGGGTCGATCTCGACGCCGTCGATCTCCACGTCCGGATAGAGCTCCCCGAAGGCGCGCGCGACCGTGCCGCCGGCGTTCCCGATCACGAGCATCTTCTCGACGGGCCGGTCGAGGAGCGGCGGGACGAGCAGGAACGTGTCCCAGACGCCGCCGGTGAGCACCGAGTCCTCGTGCCAGACGGAGTGCACGGCCACACCCTCGTTCAGGCGGAGCGCCCGCGAGCCGTCCGAGCGCTCGACGATCTGGATGTACTGGTACGACGACTCCGTCTCGAAGAGAAGGCCGGAGCTCGCCTTGATCGTCCCGGCCGGGACGAAGAGGAGACCCGCCGCGGCAACCGTCAGGACCTGCCAGCGCGTGCCCAGGAGGAGCGCGGCCGCGAGCGCGAGCAGCACGGCGGAGCCGAGCATCGTGCGCTGCGTCCCCAGGAGAGGGATCGTGACGATCGCCGACAGGAACGTCCCGACGATGCTGCCGACCGTCGAGAGGGCGTAGAGGCGGCCCGCGACGGCGCCCGCCTCGGCCACGTCGACCAGCGCGAGCCGGATGGCGAACGGGGCGACGGCGCCGAGGAGGGTGATCGGGATGGCGAAGAGCGCGAGGGCCGCGAAGAAGGAGCCGACGACCGCCCCCACCGAGACGGCGTCGAGGCCGCGCAGGGCGACGTCGAGGATCGGCCGCGCGATGAACGGCGTCACCGCGACCGCCCCGGCCGCGCCCATGATCATCCAGCCGAGGAGCCGGGGGTCCGGCCGGCGGTCGGCCACCTTCCCCCCGAGCCAGTAGCCGATCGAGAGATACAGGAGGATCAGCCCGATGATGTTCGCCCAGACGATCGTCGAGCTCCCGAAGTAGGGCGCGAGGAGCCGTGAGGCGGCGATCTCGGTGGCGAGCGTGGCGGCGCCGGCGGTGAAGACGACGACGCCGAGACGCGCCCGCCCGACGGACGCGTAGACCAGGGGGGGCGCTGCGGCGTCCGAGGCGGTCGTCACCCGCTCAGCGTGCCAGCTTCAGGCACACGATGGCGCAGTCGTCGGCGAGCTCGCCGCCGGCGAACGCCCGGCAGTCCCTGAGGATCTCCGCGGCCAGCTCCTGCGGCGGGAGCGCCCGCCCCTCGGCGACGAGACGGTCGAGCCGCTCGACGCCGTAGAGCTCGGAGCTTCGCCGCGCCTCGACGACGCCGTCCGTGTAGAGCACCACCACCGACCCGGGCTCGAGGCGCGCCCGCTGCTCCGGGTAGGACTGGCCCGGCTCGATCCCGAGCGGGAGCCCGGTGGCGCCGAGCGAGGTGACGTGCCCGCGGGGGTCGACGACCCGCGCGGGGTGGTGGCCGGCGCTCGCCGCCGCGACCTCGCGCCCGGCCGGGTCGAGGAGGACGGCGAGCAGCGTGACGAACTTCCCCGGCTCGATCTCCTCGCACGCGACGTCGTTGGCGCTGCGGAGGAACGCCGCCGGGCCCTGGCCGCCCCGGGCGAGCACGCGGAAGACGTACTTCGCCATGGCCATGTCGGCCGCCGCCGAGATCCCCTTGCCGAGGACGTCGCCGATCGCGACGGCGAGCCGCCCGTCCTCGAGCACGACGAAGTCGTAGAGGTCGCCGCCGACGTCGACCCGCGCCGAGGACTGGTAGACGTGGCCGATCTCCAGCCCGGGAACCTGCGGGAGGTCGCGCGGGAGCAGCGAGCGCTGCATCGTCTCGGCGAAGTCCTTCTGCTGCTGGTAGAGGCGCGCGTTGTCGATGGCGAGAGCGGCCTGGGCGGCGGCGGCCGCCGCCGCGTCGATCCCGGCCCGGTCGACGGGCCGCGCCGGATCGAAGGCGACGATCGTGAGCGTCCCGAGGACCTCCCCAGGAGTCGCCAGCGGGAGGACCGCCGCCGTGGCCCCCTGGCGCAGGAAGGGCTCGAGGACGCGATGGGCGTCCTCGGGCGCCACCTCGCCCGGCCGGAGCTCCACCGGCTGCTTCGAACGGAGCAGCCGCCGGGCGAGCGGGGCCGAGAGCGGCTGCGGGCGAGCGACCAGGGCGGCGACAACCTCCGCCCGCGCCGGGTCGGCGACGTGGACGGCCCGGGCGCTCAGGGTCTCGCCCCGCGGGTCCGGCATGCGGATGACGGCGGCGTCGACGTCGAGCAGCTCGACCATGGCGCGGGCGACGCCGTCCAGGGTGGCGTCCAGCGAGAGGCCCTCGGCGAAGGACTGCGAGACGGCGTACAGGCCCCGGAGCTGACGGGCGGCCAGCCGCTCGGACTCGAGCGTCCGCTCGAGGACGGCCGAGAGCTCCTTCGTCCGCTCGTGGAGGCGGGCGTTCTGCACGGCGACGGCGAGCTGGCGGGCGATCGCCAGGAGGAGGCCCTCCTCCCCCTCCCGGTACGGGCGCGGGCGGCGGCGGTAGACGGCGAGGGCGCCGATCGCCTCGTCGTGGACGAGCAGCGGGATGAAGAGCGCCCGCCGGACGCCGCTCTCCTCGACCGCCCGCTCGAGGCCGGCCAGGCGCGGGTCGGCCCGCAGGTCCTCGACGAAGAGGAAGCCGCGGCTGCGGAACGGCCCCAGGGCGAGCTCGAGCAGCCGCTCGGCCAGCTCGGCGTGCGGCCCGCGCAGGCCGCGCGAGGCCGGGGAGACGAGCCCGCCCTCCTCGCGGAGGTAGACGGCCACCTGCCGGCTCGAGGCGAGCTCCGCGACGCGCTCGACGGCGGTCTCGAGCGTGTGGGTCAGCGAGAGCTCGGCGATGGCCTGGCCGACGACCGCGGTCAGGGTCTGCGAGCGCGTGAGCGCGAGCTCGACGTCGGCCGCGTGGCGGCTGCGCCGGAGCGCCAGGGCGGCGCCGACGTCGAACGGCGACAGCCGGTCGAGCCCCGGGTCGGCCTCTTCGCCGGCGTCGAAGGAGAGCCTCAGGGCGGCCGCCGGCGGGTCGCCGAGCGGGAGCGTGTAGAGGAGCCACGAGCCGCTCCGCACGGGATCGCGGTCTCCCTCCTCGAGCGCCTGCCTGACGCTCTCGGCGGCTTCGATCAGGTCGGGCGCAGCGGCGCCGAACCCGCGCGCGGCGAGGAGCGTCGGCGACCCCTCGGGGTCGAGGCGCCAGAGCGTTGCCCCGGAGGCCTCCACCGCCTCGGCAGCGAGCCAAACGATCTGCCGCGCCGCCTCCTCCTCGTCCGCCCCGGCAGCGAGCGCCTCGCCGAGGCGCCCGAGCTGCTCCCGCGACTGCGCCGCGTGGCCGTTCGCCCCGTTCGCGGCCTCCCGGTCGAGCCTCACGGCGAGCGCGAGGTGGGCCGCAGCCGCCCGGGCGAGCGCTGCTTCCTCCGGACCGAAGGCGAGGCCGGAGCGGTAGAGCTCGAGCAGCGCCGCCACCTCACCGTCGGCCCGTACGGGGAAGAGCTGCACGATCGGCAGGCCGGCGCGAGCGGCCGCCCGGCGGACGGCGGCGGGGGCGGCGGGGTCGCCCGGCGCGTCCTCCAGCACGAGCTCCCGCGGCGGAGCGTCGGCGGCGGGGAGGCGGGTCCCCTCGAGCTCGGCCGCCAGGGCGGCCGACCCGGAGTGCACGGACCGCGCGACGAGGCTCCCGTCCTCTCCGGCGAGCCGCGCGACGACGAGCTCGGCCCCCGTGCCGAGCGCGACGGCGCGGAGGAGCTCCTCGAGGCCGCGGGAGTGCGACCCGCCCTCGACCAGGTCGAGCGCCGCGAGCGCGAAAGCCGAGAGCGCGCTCCCGGCCGCCTCGGTCGGCGCAGCCCCGCCCGCAGGCGAGGAACGGCCTCCCTCGAGCTCGTCCAGCCAGTCCATCCGACCATTATCGCGTCGCCCGGAATGCGCGCACGGGGGGCGCTAGGAGTTGCAGCGTCCGCTGGGAGCCGCAAGAATCCAGGATCGTGGCAGCGCCCGCCCCCCGTCGCGCCCGGTGGGAGGACGTACCGGCGACGGACGTCCCGGCCGACGACCCTCCGCTCGACCCGCATGCGGTGCGACGCCGCCTGCGCCGGGAGCGGGCCAAGCGCCACGCCCTCCACGAGCACCAGCGCGAGCGGCACCTCGCCGGGATCCGCTTCCTCGCGCTCATCGGCGTTCTCGTCTTCCTGACCCTCTTCCTGAGCCTGTCGATCTGGGACACGATCGGCTCCGTGTTCGGCCTGTAGGTGGAGGGCCCGGGCGGGAGTCGAACCGGGCCCGCTCCGGCGCGCCCTCCGGCCGGCCCGGTGGGCGGAGGCGGAGGCGGCCTGTGGCGCACCGGCGAGCTCCTCGCCTGGCTCGGCGGGCTCGTGCTCACCCTCGGGTCCTTCATGGGCTGGTACTCGATCTCCGGCGACCCGCGCGGCACCCTGTCCGTGCTCGGCTGGAACACGGGGACGATCGGGAAGCTCGTGTTCGTCGTCGGCGTCGTCGTCCTCCTCCTTCTCGCGCTCCGCGCCTTCGGCATCGAGCTGCCGCCGAGCGTGCCGGACGGCATCGTCATCGCCGCCCTCGGCCTCGTCGCGACCATCCTCGTCCTCGTGCGCCTTATCGACATCCCGGAGACCTTCCAGCCGTCCGTCGGCCGGGGGATCGGGATCTGGCTCAGCCTCCTGGCGGCTCTGCTCCTGATCGTGGCGGGGCTCCTGAAGTCCGGCGAAGACGCCTGACGGAGAGGACGGCTGCGAAGCCGACCGCGAGCCCGACCGCCGCGCCGGCGAGGACGTCGAGCGGATAGTGGACGCCGACGTACACGCGCGAGAACGCGACCGCGGCCGCGAGCAGGCCGAGCCAGAGACCGCCGCGCCCGAGCAGGTGCGCGAGGATCACGGCGCCGGCGGCGCTCGTCGCCGCGTGCCCGGAGGGAAACGACGCGCCCACGTCCCAGCTCACGAGCGGGTCGGGCACCGGCACGGCCTCGTAGGGCCGCTCCCGGCCGACGGGGCCCTTCAGCCCGAGGGCCACGAGGTCGGCCGTCCAGACCGTCGCGGCGGTGACGGCGGTCGTGAAGAGCACCGGCTTCCCCGCCGGGCGCGCCAGGACGAGGGCGAGGGCGATCCAGAGGAGGCCCGCGTGGCCGACGACGGAGAGCGCGACGAAGAGCCAGTCGAACGGGACCGCGCGATGCTCGACGACCCAGGAGTAGACGTCGCGGTCGAGCCCGGCGGGGGCGAAGGCCGCCATGGCCTCACCAAGTATCAGGAGCCGAGCAGCTGCCGGGTCGCATCGAGGAGCTTGCCCGGGTCGAACGGCTTGCCGATGAACGCCTGCGCGCCGCGCTCCTCCACCTTCCCCGCCTCCTCGAGCTTGCCGCTGTACATGATCACCTGGATCGCGTCGACCCCGTGGCGCTCCTGGACGCGGCGGAGCATCTCCCAGCCGTCCATCTGCGGCATCATCACGTCGAGCAGGATCAGGTCGGGCGCGCCCTCATCGAGGGCCGCGAGGCCCTCGGCAGCGCTCCCCGCCTCCCGCACCGTGTATCCCTCCGCCTCGAGGTTGGCGCGGATGAACTCACGGAGCCCCGGGTCGTCGTCGACGACGAGCACGGTGGGTGCTGCCGGCCGGCTCGAGCGCCGAGGCGTGCGCGGCTCGGCGAGGAACGCCTCCAGGTCGGCGCGCCGGAAGCGGCGGTGGCCGCCGGGCGTGTAAAAGGTCGGCAGGCGCCCTCCGTCCGCCCATTTGCGCACGGTGCTCTGCGCCGCTCCGAGGAAAGCGGCAGCCTGGCCGAGAGTCAGCCACTCCCGACCACCGTCCGCCTCCCGACCTGCGCCGGCGGACTCGCGCTGTCGGTCGTTTTGCATGGGCCGCAGCCAAAAAAGCTACCAAATACTCACCTTTCTTTTCCCTGGCCAGGCGGCCAGTTCTGCCGTTCAGCCGCCCGAGGTCGTGACGGTCACCGTGCGCTCCGACGGCTCGACGGTCAGCGGCTCCAGGGTGCGGACGATCGTCTGCGTG
>Ga0299914_10000278_pt1 | contig 30791 bp, 26 predicted proteins | sample RVTome_10_FD_201361 | JGI IMG/M metagenome (GOLD analysis project Ga0299914, IMG submission 201361) | Soil microbial communities from uranium-contaminated site in the Upper Colorado River Basin, Wyoming, United States - RVT153D57 (version 2) ... | reverse complement strand
AGGTCCGGTGGGACCCCAACTCCGATGCCGCCATCGACCGCCGCCCCGTCCGCCACGTGCCGCTCGTGGGCGACGTGGCCGCAGGCACCGACGTTCTGGCCCAGGAGAACGTCGAGGAGGTGCTGCCGCTGCCGGCCGACTTCACCGGTGAGGGCGACCTGTTCATGCTGCGGGTGCGCGGTGATTCCATGATCGACGCCGGCATCCTCGACGGCGACTTCGTGGTGTGCCGGGCGCAATCGAAGGCCGAGAACGGCGACATCGTCGTCGCCGGCATCCCGGGCGACGAGGGAACGGTCAAGACGTTCACCACGCGGGGCGAGTCGGTGGTGCTGCTGCCGGCCAATGACCGGCTCGAGCCGATGGAGTTCGCGCCCGAAGACGTCAACGTGTTCGGTCGGGTCGTAACCGTGCTGCGGCGACTCTGATCACACGCCCTTTCGCAGCAGATCGCCGAGCGCGCCGAACACAGCGTCCAGCGAGGCGCGGTCCACGCGCTCGCCCCTCGTGTGGGCCAGGGCCGAATCGCCGGGCCCGAAGTTGGTGGCCGGGATGCCGGCCGCGGCGAAACGGCTGACGTCGGTCCAGCCGAGCTTTGCCCGGACCTCCAAGGCGTTGCGCTCGCGCAATGCTGCCAACAGCGGGTGCGTCAGCCCGGGCGGCGCCGCATCAGCGACGTCCTCCACGGTCACCGAGTCGCCCTCGACTAGATGAGGCGCGAGCACGCCTTCGACATGTGCCTGCGCATCGTGCCTGGTTCGGTCGGGTGCGAACCTGTGGTTGAGCGTGACGACCGCCCTATCCGGCACGACGTTGCCCGCCACACCCCCCTCGACGAAGACCGCCTGCAGCGCCTCGTGATAGGTGCATCCGTCGATCACCGGGCGCCGCGCCTCGTAGTCGTCGAGAGCCGCCAGCACCCGACCCGCACGGTGCAGGGCGTTGCGTCCCATCCATGGGCGGGCCGTGTGGGCGCGCGCGCCGCACAGTTCCACACGGAGCCGCATGGCCCCCTGGCACCCGACCTCCAGGGCGGCGCCGGTGGGCTCGCCCAGCACCGCGGCGTCGCCCGCCACGAGGTCGGGCCCCTGGGCGAACAGGTGGCCGAGGCCGTTGTGATCGGCGGCCACCTCCTCGCCGGCATAGAAGATCCAGGTGACATCGATGGCCGGGTCGGGCACCGTTGCCGCCAGCTCGAGCATGACCGCCAGCCCGCCTTTCATGTCTGCAGCGCCCAGTCCCCACAGCACGTCGTCCCGGATCTCGGGCGTGCCGTTGCCATTGGCCGGAACCGTGTCGAGGTGACCCGCCACCACCAGCCGCATATCCCGACCGGCCGTGGTCCTCGCCACCACGTTGTCGCCGAGCCGGTCGACCTGCACGTGTCCCAGTGCCCGAAGCCGTGCTTCGACGTGATCCGCCAACGCCGCCTCATGGTGGCTCTCAGAGGGGATGGCGACGAGGTCCGCGGTCCGCGCCAACAGGTCCATCACGCCCGCAGGCTACGGTCCCGGCGGCCATTCCGAACTTCTCGCTGCCCCCGGTGCGCCGCGCCTACCGTGGCCCGCCGTGACCGACGCGAGAGCCTCCGTTGCCGGTGCCTGGGGTGTTGGGCTGGCCACGTTCGCGGCCGACGACCGTGTGCTCGACACCTGGTACCCCTCCCCTGCGCTGTCCTCCCCCGCGGAAACGACCGCCGAGGCCGCCCGCCTCGGCGCCGAGATCCCGGGGTCGGCGCGGCTCGACCCGGAGACCGCCACTGACCTGTTGGGTGTGGACGTGGCGGCCGCCTGCGGGTCCGACCCGCTCCGGCGGGTCGAGCGCCGGGCGGTCGCGACGTTCATCGAGTCGCTCGATGACCCGCCCGTCGACGCTCACGACGTCTACCTCCGCCTGCATCTGCTGTCCCACCGCCTCGTCGCCCCCAACGGCGCCAATCTCGAGGACGTGTTCGGTCTGCTCAACAACGTCGTCTGGACCGACCTCGGGCCGTGTGCGGTCGAAGACTTCGAGCACGTACGGCTGGCATTGCGCGCCGCAGGGCGGCCCGTCCAGGTCATCGGGCTCGACAAGTTCCCCCGCATGACCGACTACGTCGTGCCGGCTGGGGTGCGCATCGCCGACGCCGACCGCGTGCGGCTCGGCGCCCACCTCGCCAGCGGCACCGTCGTCATGCACGAGGGCTACGTCAACTTCAACGCCGGCACGCTGGGGAGCGCGATGGTCGAAGGTCGGATCAGCCAGGGCGTCGTGGTCGGCGACGGCTCCGACGTCGGCGGCGGGGCGTCGATCATGGGCACCTTGTCGGGCGGCGGCAAGGAGGTCATTCGGGTGGGCGAGCACTGCCTCATCGGCGCCAATGGCGGCATCGGCATCTCGCTCGGAGACGACTGCGTCGTCGAGGCGGGGCTCTACGTCACTGCCGGCACGCGTGTGACGCGGCCGGATGGATCGGTGGTCAAGGCCGGCGAGCTCAGCGGTGCGGACAACCTGCTGTTCCGCCGCAACAGCACGTCGGGCGCTGTGGAAGTGCTACCCCGCGCCGGATCAGTCGAGCTCAATCTCGCACTCCACAGCAACGACTGATCGGTAGCCCGGCCTCGCCGTCAGCCCGCCGGCGCCGCTGCCAGCCGGCGGGCGACCAGCTCGAGCCGATCGTCGGGTTGCACCACCGCGATGCGGACATGCCCAACGCCGTCCGGTCCGTAGAACTCACCCGGAGACACGATCGCCCCGCCCACAGCGGCCAGCCGGTGGGCAAGCGCCCAGGCGTCTCCGTCGGGCGCAGCCACCCAGAGGTAGAACGTCGCCGGCGGGCGGACGCAGTGGACCCCGAACTCGCACAGGGACACGGCCAGCAGGTCGAGCCGCCGGAGGTAACGCTCGCGTTGGGCGTCGACGTGGGTGTCGTCGCGGAACGCCACCACTGCCGCGGCCTGCACGGGTCCCGGAACCATGAACCCGGCGTGCTTGCGCACCTCGGACAGGTAGTGGACGAGGTCGCGATCCCCGGCGTAGAAGCCGACCCTCGCTCCGGCGAAGTTCGACCGCTTGGACAGCGAGTGCAGGGCGACCACGCCCTCGGTGCCCTCGGCGAGGATCGTACGGCCGGCGCCGTCCCATGTGAACTCGATGTAGCACTCGTCCGACAGCACGGGCACGGCGTGGCGGCGTCCCCAGGCGGCGGCCTCGGCCAGGTCGACCAGCTCGCCGGTCGGGTTGCCCGGTGAATTGACCCACAGGCACAGCGCCCGCGCCGCATCGTCGGGGGCGATGCCGTCGAACGTCCGATAGGGCACCGCCCGGCAGCCGGCCAGGACCGCGCCCATCGCGTACGTCGGGTAGCTGACGTGCGGATAGAGCACGGTGTCGCGCCCGGGCGACCGCAGGTGCAGCCACTGGGGGACGCCAGCGACCAGCTCCTTGGTCCCGACGCAGGCCGCGACCTGAGCGGGCTCGACGCCGGCGCCGAAGCGCCGGCCGAGCCACGCGGCGGCCGCCTCCCGGAAGGCGGGCGTCCCGACCGAGGGCGGGTAACCCCGCTCGGCACCCGAGTCCGCCAGTGCCGCGACGACGGCTGGCAAGGGCGGATCGCAGGGTGTGCCGATCGACAGGTCGACGGCGCCCCCATCGCAGGTGTCGGCCACCTTGTGGAGGTCGGCGAGCCGGTCGTACGGGTACGGGGGCGGCTCGAAGCCGGCGGGCTCGGGTGGGCGTACCGCAGCGTGGCGATCGCTCATGTGACGACGAACTCACGGAAACGACTGAGGGTGGCGTCGTCGAACCGGCCGCGGATGTGCATGCCCGACTCGCTGGCCGATTCGCGCAGCACCTCGCCGGCGCGGTGGGCCGCCGCCAGGACGTCGCCGCGGTCGAACGGGATCACCATCTCCACCACCGTCATCAGCGACCGGAGTCGGCCGGCGATCGTCTGCAACAGGTCATCGACTCCCTCGCCGGTCTCCGCACTCAACGCCACCGATCCTTCCCACACGTCGGCCAGGCGCTTGGCCGAACCCGGCGCCAGGTCGGACTTGTTGAACGCCAGGAGCTCCGGCACCCCGTCAGAGCCGATCTCGGCCAGGACGTCGCGCACGGCCCGGATGTTGCCTGCCGGATCGGGGGCACTGGCGTCGACCACATGGACCAACAGCTCGGCATCGACGGCCACGTCGAGCGTCGACCGAAAGGCCTCGACGAGCTGGTGGGGCAGCTTGCGGATGAAGCCGACCGTGTCGGTGACGAGCACCGCCTCGCCCCCCGGTAAGGACAGCCGACGGGTGGTGGCGTCGAGGGTAGCGAACAGGCGGTCTTCGACCAGGACCTCGGCATCGGTGAGCCGGTTGAGCAACGTCGACTTGCCGGCGTTCGTGTAGCCGACGATGGCCAGCCGCGGGAGCTGGCCGCGACGTTGCGCCTTGCGCTGCGTCTGCCGATGCTTGGCGATCTGGCGCAGTTCGGCCTCGAGCTTGTGGAGGCGGCGCACGATGCGGCGTCGGTCGACCTCGAGCTGCGTCTCGCCGGGCCCCCTGGTGCCGATGCGCGCGCCGCCGGCGCCGGCCGACATGCCGCCGGCCTGCTGCGAGAGTGCTCGACCCCGTCCCCGCAGGCGCGGCAGGCGGTAGCGAAGCTGCGCGAGCTCCACCTGCGCCTTGCCCTCCTGGCTGTGGGCGTTCTGGGCGAAGATGTCGAGGATCACCGCCGTCCGGTCGATCGCGGTGCGTCCGAGCTGCTTCTCGAGGTTGAACTGCTGGGCTGGGGTCAGCTCGTTGTCGAACACCACGGTGTCGCAGTCGGTTGTCACCGCAACTTCCCGCAGCTCCTCGACCTTGCCCTTGCCCACGTACGTCGGCGGGTCGGGCGCCTGTCGCCGCTGGAAGACGCGTGCCACCTCGTCGGCACCGGCGGTATCGACCAACAGGGCCAGCTCGTCGACCGACGCCTCTGTCTCCTCCATCGTCTCGGGCGGGATGCTGACGCCGACGAGGACGATCTTCTCGCGGAATGCCCGCTCGATCAGCGCCACGGCCACCCCTCCGGCAGCTCCACGGTCGCAACCATCGTGGCCGGGCCACGCAACAAGACGGCGCCATCGCCGCCGACGGTCACGTCGGCGGTCCCCCCGGCTTGCTCGACTGCGGCGCTGTCGTTGACGAAGCCCCAGGCGCGCGCGGCCACTGCGGCCGCGCAGGCGCCCGAGCCGCAGGCCGGGGTCGGACCGACCCCGCGCTCATAGGTGCGGATGGCGATGCGATCGCCGCCTCCCGGCATGAGGAGGTGGACGTTGGCTCCACCCGGCTCCTTGGCATTGACGCGCTCGCCCAGCTCGATGAGGTCGACCTCGTGGTCATGGCGACCCACGTCGAAGACGAGGTGGGGGTTGCCGACGTCGACCCTCAGGGTGCGGCGGATCGGTCCCCCGGCCCATTCCGGCGCCTCGCCCGCGATGCGCACCAAGCCCATGTCCACCGAGAGGCTGTAGGTCAGGCGGTCGGATCGATCGTGCAGCGTCACGACGCGCCGCCCGGCGCCGGTGCGGATGGGGATGGTGGGTCCGTCGGCCCAGCCTGCGAGGACCAGGGCCTGGGCGAGGCAGCGGATGCCGTTCCCGCTCGTCTCGGCGGGTGATCCGTCGGCGTTGCGCAGGTCCATGGCGGCAACGGCGTCGTCGGCGACGTCGAGCGGCGTCGCCCGGATCAGGCCGTCGGCCCCGACACCGGTGCGACGGTCGCACAGGGCGCGCGCGACATCGGCATCGAGGCGATGGGAAGCGTCGTCGTCGAGGAGGACCAGGAAGTCGTTGCCGAGCCCGTGGTGCTTGGTCAGGCGCATGGCGTGGTTCAGTCTGCCAGGACGGCCGGGCGACACCGACCGCATTCCCATCCGGGTCGCGTCAAGCCCCACCGATCCCGAGCTCCGCGGCCAGTGGCTCGACGAGGTCCGCCGGATCGTCGGCGCGCAGCCAGCGGATGCGGGGATCGCGCCCGAACCAGGAACGCTGTCGTCGGGCGAACCGCCGAGTCCTGCGCACGGCGAGCGCAACCGCCTCGTCGAGACTGCAGGCTCCGGAAAGGTGCACGAACAGCTCCTTGTAACCGAGGGCCTGGCCCGCGGTGCGAGATATGCCCCGAGGATCGACGAGCAACCGCCGCGCCTCGGCCACGAAGCCGGCGGCGATCTGCCGGCGATAGCGTTCCTCGATCCGTGCCGCCAGCGCGGCAAAGGGCAGCTCGATGCCGACCATCTGAAAGCGCGACGCCGGGTACACCTCGAGCCCTGGCCCGAACGAGGAGAAGGGGCGCCCGCTGCCGATCGTGACCTCCAGTGACCGGAGGATCCGCCGCCGATTGGTCGGCTCCATGCGCCCGGCCGCCACCGGGTCGAGCTCGGCCAGGCGACGGTGGAGCGCGCGGCTGTCGGGCTCCGCCTCGAGCTCGGCTCGGACCGCGGGGAACCGTCCGGGCACGGCCAGCTGGTCGATCACCGCCCGCAGGTAGAGCCCGGTCCCTCCTACGAGCAGGGGGCGGCGGCCGTGATTCTCGATGTCGACGATCGCCGCCCGAGCCCGGTCGGCGAATGCCGTGACGGTGAATTCCTCCCACGGGTCGATGATGTCGATGAGGTGGTGGGGCACCTCGGCCCGCTCGGCGGGCGTCGGCTTGGCGGTGCCGATATCCATGCGGCGATACACCTGCATGGAGTCGACGGACACCAGCTCGAACGTGGGGTCGGCCCGCGCCGTTGCCAGTGCCAGTGCCGACTTGCCCGACGCCGTGGCGCCGACGATCGCGGCCGGACCCGGGGTGGGACCGTTCAACGGCCCCAGGATGTCGGAGACGGACAGTGGAAAGGAGGCACCGGGCAGGGACCGTAGCCGCCGGCGGCCACGCTCCCAGCTGCCCAAATGCCCCTTTCGGTGGCCCGGCGGCACGCCTACCCTCGTCGCTACACGGAAGCACAGCCGTCGAGGCACCCGTCGTAGAGGTCGAACGGGGTGCCGTGGAGGTAACCATGGAAGCGCGTGTCGGCGACCATGTGGTGCTCGAGGGAGCGAAGGTCGGCCACGCCCGCCGTCGGGGAGAGGTGCTCGAGGTCCTGCGCGGCGCCACCGGCGACCGCTACCGGGTCCGCTGGGAGCAGGACGATCACGAGACCGTCCTGGCCCCCGGTCCCGACCTGCGGGTGGAGGGTGCCGGCGAACCCAAGCCCGAGCGCCTGTCGATGAGGGTCGACGTGTCGGTCACGGAGGATGCCGATCACACCGAGGCGCTCGCCCGCGTGCACATGTGCGGTCGCGAGTTCTCGGCGTGGGGACGTGCCCGTCGCAACCCGAACGACCCCACCACGCCCGCAGTCGGTGAGGAGCTCGCCGTCGCCCGGGCATTGTCCGAGATGTCCCACCAGCTCGTCGTGGCCGCGGCCGACTCCCTCGAGTCGGCGCTCGGCCGCCCGGTGGCGCTCCACGTTTAGCCACCGAAGGACAACCGATCACGGTCGCCCGGCCGCGCACCAAGGCCTGACCGGCCGCCGTCCACCCGATGAGGTGCCGGCAAGCGATGGCCGGGCGACCGTCATCCGGACCGACCCCCGCCCGCCTCCCCGTGTGGCATCGGTCGGACGACCGACTCGTCAACCTCCGGCGATGTCCTTGGCGAAGCAGGCCGAGAGCTCGCTCGTCGCGTACATGCCGTAGTTGGGGATGCGGTGGTAGCCGCTCGTCTGGTAGAGCGCCATCGCCTCGGGCTGGCGCAACCCCGTCTCGAGTTGCAGCCGCCCGTACCCGAGATTGACCGCCTCGAACTCGAGGCTGGCGAGGACCGCCCGGCTCACTCCCCGGCACCTGGCCGCGGGCGCTGTGTACATGCGCTTGATCTCGGCGACGTGGGTACCGGCCGCGGATAGGGGTCGTAGAGCGCCGCAGCCGACCGGTTGGCCCTCGCGGTAGGCGACCAGGAAGACGCCGCGTGGCGGCGTAACCTCGTCGACGCTCATCGCCCACGCGGCCTCGGGATCGTCGGCTCCTTCGTCGCCGGCGTAGCGCTCCTCGATGTCGACGATCATCGCGGCCACCAGCGCCTGTGCGGCCGGATCGTCGTACGCCTCCGGCCGGACCAGGACCCCCGCGTCCTCGCCGCCGGGGACATCGGTTTCATCATCGCTGCGATCGCGCCGCCCGGCGGCGGTGTCCTCGGACCGCCGGCTCATACCACGGCGACGGGGATGCGCGTGCGGTGGCGTGCGGGGATCGTGACCCGGGACAGGTCGCCGGTGAGGTGGTGGGGCGCGGCGGCGGTGACGGTCACCTCCGCGTAGCTACCGGGCCGCAGGGGCGCCGGCGAGCGGAAGTGCACGAGCTTGTTGTGGCGCGTGCGGCCGGTCGTGACGGATGGATCCTTGCGCGAAGGACCCTCGACCATGACCTCCTCGGTCGCTCCCACCCGGGCACGGTGGCGCGCCAGTGCGGAGCGCTCGACCACCAGCCTGAGGCGCTCGAACCGCAGGGCAGCTACCTCCGCGGGGACGAAGTCGTCGACCCGCTCGGCTGCCTCGGTACCGGGCCGCGGGCTGTAGATGAACGTGTACGCGCTGTCGTAGCCCGCCTCGGCCGCGACCTCCAGCGTTCGCTCGAAGTCGTCGTCGGACTCGCCGGGGAACCCGACGATGATGTCGGTGGTCACGGCCAGCTCGGGCACGGCGGCCCGAGCGGCGGCCAGGCGCTCGAGGTAACGCTCGGCGGTGTAGCCCCGATGCATGGCGGCGAGCACACGGTCGCTGCCGGCCTGGAGGGGCAGGTGGAGGTGCTCGCACACCGCCGGAACCGTCGCCATCGCCTCGATCGTCTCGGGCCGGAGGTCCTTGGGATGCGGGCTCGTGTAACGGACCCGCCGGACGCCGTCGACCTCGCCGACGGCACGGAGCAGCTCGGCGAACAACGGGCGGACCCGCACCGACTCGCCAGCCCGCCGCCGGGCGAGCATGAGGTCGCGGCCATAGCTGTTCACGTTCTGCCCGAGCAGGGTCACCTCGGTGACGCCATCGGCCGCCAACGCTCGCACCTCGGCGACGATGTCGTCGGAGCCGCGGCTGATCTCACGTCCCCGCACCGCCGGCACGATGCAGAACGCGCACGAGTTGTCGCAGCCGATCTGGATGGTGACCCAGGCCGCGTACGGCACCTCACGCCGGGCCGGCAGCGCGCTGGGGAAGGACTCGTGGTCGGCGGCGGCCGTCTCCTCCAGGATCTCGACGATCGATCGACCCGCGGTGCGCTGCTCGCCCAGGAGCTCGGCGGCCCGGTGCACGTTGTGGGTGCCGAACACCACGTCCACGTGGGGCGCCTTGCGGACGATGAGGTCGCGGTCCTTCTGTGCCAGGCAGCCGCCGACCACGATCTGCATGTCGGGCCGCCGCTGCTTGAGCACCTTGAGCTGACCGAGGTTGCCGTAGAGCTTGTTGTCGGCGTTCTCGCGGATGCAGCAGGTGTTGAGCACCACCACGTCGGCGTCGTCGACGTCGGTCGCGGGGCGCAGGCCGTCGGCCTCCAGGAGCCCGGCGATGCGCTCGGAGTCGTGCTCGTTCATCTGGCACCCGAAGGTGCGCACCACATAGGTCTTGCCGGTCATCCTCGCCGGGCCACGTTCTCGGGAAATGACCACCGGTCGGCGGCCATTCGGGACCCGGCCAGGCTATGCGACCCGTACGAACACTCCCCCACTCCGCTTGGCCCGCGTGCGACAGGTGGCTACCGGGGTGGGCGGCAGGAAGGGCCCGCCGCCCACCCCGGTCGGGGGATGAAGTCAATCGTCGAGCGTGATCGGCTCGTCGAGCGTGATCGGCTCGTCGAGCGAGATGGGGGCGTCGTCGGTGCCGTTGGGGTGCTCGGCGCCGTTGCCCGATCCGTTGGTCGACCCCGCCGGCGAGCCGATGCCGAGCTGGGAGCGGATGCGCTCGGAGATCTCGACCATCACCTCGGGGTGTTCGGCGAGGAACACCTTGGCGTTCTCACGTCCCTGCCCGAGCTGCTCGCCGTCGTAGGTGTACCAGGCGCCCGACTTCTTCACGAGCCCGATATCCACACCGACATCGAGCAACGAGCCCTCGCGGCTGATGCCCTTGCCGTACATGATGTCGAACTCGCCTTGTTTGAATGGAGGAGCGCAGTTCGAGGCAATGACATCATTTGCTATTAGGGTATGATGCTCATCTATCTCGACATCATAGATGCTGCGCCACTCGGGCGGCAGCACGTCGATGACCTTGTCGTACCACACGTCCTCGCTCAAGATGCCCTGTAGGAAATCGCTGTCAAGGGCGTCGGCAAGACGCTCCAATCGATCGCGCCGTAGCCGCGACACGCCCAGCACCTGCTTGAGCCCACCCTGGGGGTTACCGGCACCCTCGCCCACCAGCGCAGCAGCCCAAACCGCCGTGACGCCACGGCCCTCCAGGTAGGCGAGCACGGGCTCGGTGGCGCTCGTCGGTAGATAGCCACGTTGCGAACCCCGATGCTTTGCGAGTTCGGGATCGGCGAGAGCACGAAGCAGCGTCTTTCCCTTCGGCCCCCACATGGGTATGGCCTCTGCGAACCGTGTGACGTTGTCGATGCCCGAGACCCGCACTTCCCAGCACGGCAACTTGCCCTGCACGCGACGGCCTGCGATGAGGCTGGGGCGCTTCTGCGTCGGGTCGGAGACCCGCACCGAGCTACCGATGCCCCAGCGGAGCAGCAACCAGTGGAGCTGATGGGCGAGCTGCTCGGAGGTAGTTGTGAAGCCGACCCGCACACCGCCCGTCTGTTCACGGGACACGTGCCCGTCGCTCTCCCAGATGCCGAACACGAGGTTGGCAACGACCTCGGCTGCAACGTCGTGAGCGAAGAACGACGCCGGGATGCGCTTCTGTGATGCCAGGTGCCCGTAGATGCCCGCCCATCGACAGAACTCCAGCACCCCGTTGTGCTCACCGGGCCGATGCGAGATTGCGAGCTCGTAGCCGCGTCCCCGCAACGACGTGGTGCAACCGAGGTCATTCGCGATCGCGGTGACGTCGTCACGCAGCTGGGGGACCGTGTTGATGAAGGTCATCGGTGTCTTACCACCGACATACCCATCACCGATGAGGTATCCCAACAGCCGGGCGTGATCGGGGGGAACGGGCTCGGCATCGCCGAAGCCCAGGAATTGGCGGGGACGACCGACCCGATCACCCACGTCGATCTGCCCGGCCTCGCGCCACCCCGTGTCGGTGAGCACCTTGTGGTCGGGCGTGACCCACAGCTCGGTGCCATCGCGCAGCTTCAGCCCGACGCACTCGGCTTCGCCCTGATCGAATCGTTGGACGACGGGCCGAACATGGAGCTGGCCAAGCTTGTCGGAGGCCACTACCGAGTCACCATGGCCTTGTGCGACGATGTCATCGATGCGGTGAGTGAGACCACTCGTCGGGTCGAAAACGCTCGTGCCGGCCGCAAAGCACTTGTTCTTCACCACCTTCACCCGCGTACGATTGCCGATGACCTCGACGCCATCTTTGATCGATTCGATGCGACGGATGTCGAGACGGATTGATGAATAGAACTTGAGTGCCCGGCCACCTGGCGTAGTTTCTGGGGATCCGAACATCACACCTATCTTCTCGCGCAATTGGTTGATGAAGACAGCGATGGTGTCGGACTTGTTGAGGTTGGCGGTGAGCTTCCGCAGCGCCTGTGACATGAGCCGGGCCTGGAGGCCGACGTGGGTGTCGCCCATCTCGCCCTCGATCTCGGCCCTGGGGGTGAGGGCGGCCACCGAGTCGATGACCACGACGTCGATGGCGCCGGAGCGCACGAGCATGTCGGCGATCTCGAGCGCCTGCTCGCCCGTGTCGGGCTGCGAGATGAGCAGCTCGTCGATGTCGACGCCGATGGCCTTGGCGTAGACCGGGTCGAGTGCGTGCTCGGCATCGACGTAGGCGCAGATGCCGCCGTTGCGTTGGGCCTCGGCCACGACGTGCAGCGCGAGGGTGGACTTGCCCGACGACTCGGGCCCGTAGATCTCGGTGACGCGGCCCCGTGGGAGGCCGCCGATGCCCAAGGCGAGATCGAGCGCCAGGGCGCCCGTGGGTATGGCCTCGATGGCCATGGTCCCCTTCTCGCCCATGCGCATGACCGAGCCCTTGCCGAACTGCTTCTCGATCTGGCTGAGGGCCATGTCGAGGTTCTTCTGACGATCCACCGGTGTGGTCCTTTCTGCGGTGGTGCGGATGTGGCGGCGACGGGACCCGGCACTGCCGGCTGCCCGATGCGATCTCGGAGCCCAGGCTCCGACGGCGATCTCGATGACCTTCCCCGAACTTAGAGAGAGGGTGTGACAATTAGGGCGCCTCGAACGACATCACTGTAGTTTCGAACGCCTGTTCGTTCAAGCACCAACGCCTGTTCGCCGGTGCCCGGCGACCCCTCAGCCCAGGTGGCGCACGTAGACGTCCTCGTAGCGGGCACCGCCCCGCCCCAGGTGGCTGCGCACCACCCGGACGTCGGTCACGGCGAACCGCGCCGACAGCGGGCGTCCCACGATCCCGCCCGCGAGGCGCCGGGCGCTCCCCCGCGCCGATCGGGCCAACCGGGCCAGGGTGACGTGCCCCCGGAAGGGCCGATCCTCCGGGGGCCGGCCGAGCGTGCTCGTGGCCTCGATGACGGCAGCAGCGAGGTCGTCGAGCCCGGCGACCGGAACCGCCACGACCTGGCGCGACAGCGTCTCGACCATCGGGCCGACAGTCGCCTCACGGGCGACGAGTCGGGTGGCATCGGCCCCGTCCAGGGCGTCGACCACCACCGTGGGATCCTCGACCTCCCCCAGGAACCGCAGCGTGACGTGCCACTGGTCGCGGGTGGTCCAGCGCAGGCCGGCCTGCGCCCGTCGGGGCAGGCCGGCGATCAGGTCGAGCACGTCGTCGGGCGGGCGCACACCGACGAACAGCCGCATGGCAGCTTAGAGACCCGGCGGACAGGGCGCTCTGAAGGGCACCTTCGCGTGGGAGTTCGGGTCGCAGCTCAACAGCTGGCCTCCCAGCCGCGCCGACCACCGTAAGCCATCAGAACGTGCCCATCCGCTGATGCTCTCAGGAGATCGGCTCGCGGTCCCGTGCCACCGCCTCGGGCGACCGGTCCAGCCTCCGCCGCAACAGGTCCAGCAGCGAGATGCAGGCGAACTGGCGGACACGGTCGCGATCGCCCGGGAGCCCGATCCGCGCCACGACCGGCTCGTCGACACCCATCGCCACGGCCATGAACACCGTTCCCGGCCGTTGGCCCTCCTGCTCGTCCGGGCCGGCCACACCGGTGACGCCCAGCCCGATGTCGGCACCGAGCCGTCGCCGCACCCCCTCCGCCATGGCCGCCGCCGCCTCGGACGTGACCACCGGCCCTTCGGGCACGCCCAACAGGTCGTGCTTCAGGTCCGTGGCGTAGGACACGATGCCGCCCCGGAACCAGCCACTCGCACCCGGCACGTTCACCAGCCGGGAGGCGACCAGCCCGCCGGTGAGCGACTCCGCCACCGCCAGCGTGAGCCCTCGCTGGGCGAGCACCTTGGCCACCGCGTGCTCCATCGTCTCGTCGTCGACACCGAACACGATGTCGCCGAGGATGCCCCGCACGACCCGCTCCTCGTCGTCGAGCAACTTGCGGGCGCGGTCCTCGTCGTCGGCCTTGACGGTGATGCGCACCTTGAGCCCCTCGATCCCGCTGGCCAGGAACGCCAAGGTGGGGGCATCCACTCCGGCGTCGTCGAGCTCGGCCCTGTGCTCGGCCAGCCTCTCGGCCAAGCCGGACTCGCTGTCGCCCCACGTGCGCAGCGTGCGGGAGCGGATGATGGCCAGCTTCCCGGCCCGCCGCTGCAGGTCGGGCAGCACGGCGCCCGACACGATCTCCTGCATCTCGTAGGGAACCCCGGGGACCGCGTAGATGACCTTGCCGCCCTCGCCCACCGGACAGATGAGCCCCGGCGCGGTGCCGGGCTGCGGGTCGGCGATGGCGGTGGCGCCCTCGGGTATCTGCGCCTGCAGCAGGTTGTTGGCGGGCATGCGCCGCCCCCGGGCGGCGAAGCGCTCGAGGATGCGGTCGACGACGTGGTCGTCCTGAACCAGCCGCACGCCCATCACCCTGGCGATGGCGTTGCGGGTGATGTCGTCCTGGGTGGGACCCAGCCCGCCGCACGCGATCACGGCGTCCGCCCGGCCGAGCGCCAGCTCCAAGGCGTCGGCAATGCGCTCGAGGTTGTCACCCACCGTCTGCTGGTGGGTGCAGTCGATGCCGGCCAGCGCCAGCTGTTCGCCCATCCAGGCGGAGTTGGTGTCGACGATCTGGCCCAGCAGCAGCTCCGTGCCGACGGCGACGATCTCGCAGCGCATCAGGTCCCCTCGCTCAGGATCTCGCCGGTCGAGCCGACAACCCCTCGGACTCCCCCGACCGCGGTCGCCCTGCTGCCCTCGAGGACGTATTGCAGCCCGGTGACCAGCGTCAGCGCCACGGCGACCCAGAGCGTGCCTTCGGCGATCCAGGCGTGGTCGTCGGCGATGGGTGGGACCAGCGCCAGCGCCACCGCCAGCGACTGCACCACCGTCTTGATCTTCGCCCAGAAGCGCGCCGGCACCGCCAGCCCCCGGCGGCCCCAGTACGAGCGGAACACCGAGATGCCCACCTCGCGGGCCGTGATCAGCAGGACCGGCAGCCACCAGAACCCGCCGTCGACCACCAGCGCCCACATGGCCCCCAGCACCAGCGCCTTGTCGGCCAGCGGGTCGAGGAACGCGCCCGACCGCGTGGTGCCCATGCGCCGGGCCAGCCAGCCGTCGACGCCGTCGGTGGCCGCCAGCACGGACCAGATCGCAAAGGTGCCGTACGCCGGTCCCGACGCGATGATCAGCCCACACAGCAGCGGGGCGAGCACCAATCGCGTCGTGGTGACGGCGTTCGCCGGGGTGGCCAGGGCCGAGGGCCCGAACGAGCTGGCCACTACGGAACCTCGGCTCGACCGCACCCCGAGGCGCCAGGCTTCCTCGCCTCGAGGGCGAGGCAATGACGGGACCTATTGCCTCGGGTACCCCAGCTCACGGCGTCGCCTCCGCCTCCAGGTCCGGCCCGGCGGCGCCGGTGATGATCACCTTGACCAGCTCCCCCACCGGCAGGTGGCGAGGCACCGACACGATGCCGTCGATCTCGGGCGCCTCCCGGTGGCTGCGGGCCACGCCGGGGGCGTCGACGAGCACCTCCACCACGGTGCCGATCAGCACGTCGCGACGGCGGGCGGTGATCCCGTCCTGCAGCTCGCTCAGCTCCGCCAACCGTTCACGCACCAACGAGGCGTCGACCTCACCGTCGAGCTGGGTGGCATACGTGCCCTGTTCCTCGCTGTAGGCGAAGAAGGCGCACCAATCGAGGTCGGCCGCCGTCAAGAAGGACAGCAGCCGGTCGTGGTCGTCCTCGGTCTCGCCCGGGTACCCGACGATGAAGTTGGACCGGAACGCCGCCTCCGGCACCCGGCGCCGGATGTCGTCGATGCGGCGGAGGAAGCGGTCGCCGTCACCCCAGCGCCGCATGCGCCGGAGCAGCGGACGGGAGGCGTGCTGCAGCGACAGGTCGAAGTAGGGCACGTCGGTGGCACAGATGGCGTCGATCAGCTCGTCAGTGAGGTCGGACGGGTACAGGTACAGCAGGCGCACCCGGTCGACACGACGGGCGACGGCTTCCACCAGGGGCACGATCCCGCGCTGGCCCCTACCCTGGTCCCGGCCGAACGACGCCAGGTCCTGCGCTACGAGCACGACCTCGCGCACGCCCCCGTCAGCCAGGCCCTCGACCTCGGCCAGGATCGAGGCGATGGAACGGCTGCGCTGCTCGCCCCGGAAGCTGGGGATGGCGCAGAAACCGCAGGCGCGGTCACAGCCCTCGGCCACCTTGACGTACGCCCACGGGGCGGCAGCCGCCGGTCGCGGGAGGTTGAGCAGGTCGAACGCGGGCACCGGCGTGCCGCCGCTCCGCCGCGTCGGCCCCAACGTCACCGGGACCCCGAACCCCGCCACGGCATCCGCTTCGGGGAGCGCCTCGGCCAGACCGGCCCCGTAGCGCTCGGCCAGGCAGCCGGTGACCACCAGCTCGGCCGCCTCCGGCTTGCGACTGGCCAGGCCGAGGATCACGTCGACGGACTCCCGCCGGGCCTCCTCGATGAACGCGCAGGTGTTGACCACCACCAGGTCGGCACCCTCGGGCGCGGTGGCCGGGACGAGGCCGTCGGCGAGCATCGTCCCGGTCAGCTTGTCCGAGTCGACCTGGTTCTTCGGACAGCCCAACGTCTCCACCCAGAAGGTGCGGGGCATCCAGGCAAGGCTACTGGTCGGAGCCGCGCGCCCCATACCGGTCATTGTGTGGTTGGTAGGCGTCGCTCGACGTCACCGGCATCCCTTGTCGTGCCGCCTTCGGCGTTACTCGGCGTCACTCCGTATGGATCGCGTCGAGCACGTTCATGCGACTGGCCCGCCATGCGGGGAGCAACGCGGCCACGATGCCGGCCGCGGCGGCGATCACGACGACGGCGATCACCTGGCCGTACGGGATGCGGAACTCCGTGAACCCCTCGTCGCTCAACGCCGTGATGAACCCCCAGCCGCCGAGCAGGCCCACGGCCAACCCCAGCAGGGTGCCGAACACCGCGATGATGGCGGACTCCCACCGAATGGTGGACCGCAACTGGGACCGGGACGTGCCCACCGCGCGCAGCAGCCCCAGCTCGCGGGTCCGCTCGATCACCGACAGGGCGATGGTGTTGGCGATGCCGATCAAGGCGATGAACAGGGCCAGCGCCAGGAGGCCGAGCATCAGCAAGAGGATGGCGTCGAACTGGCTGCCGATGGCGTCCTTGTACTCCTCGACGCTCTGCACCTCGGCCGTGGGGAAGTCGGCCACCGCGGCCTCGATCTCGGGCTCGACCTCGTCGACCGACACGCCCGCGTCGAGCTGGACGAACACGCTGCTGTCGGTCACGTCGGCGTTGTCGGTCGCGCCGCCCCCTACCGCCTCGTCATAGTCGTCGAGCCCGAGCACGAAGTTCCCGATGTCGGCTCCCTCCTGCTCGGTGTCGTAGATGCCGCCGACGGTGTAGGTGTGGGAACCCGTGTTGATGAACTCGGCGCTCACCTCGTCACCGACCGCCAGGCCGAGATCCCTGGCCTTGTCGGCCGTGAGCACGATCGTCCCCGGGGCCAGCGACGAGGACCCGTCCTGCAGCCGCAGGCCCAGCAGGTCGAACGCGCCCGGGCTGGTACCGATCACGTCGGTGTCGTCGCCCTCGACCTGGGCACGGACGAACCGCACGGGCACCACGTCCGCCACGCCGGGAACCTCGCTCACCCGGTCGGCCACCCCGGTCGGCAGGCCGATCATGCCGAAGCTCCCCGAATCGATGACGAAGTCGCCGGTGAACGAATCGTCGAGGAACTCGTCGATCGAGGCCCGCAGCGACGCGTTCACCACCAGGAAGAACGAGACGATCAACACCCCGATCATCAGGGCCTGCGCCGTGGCCGCCGTGCGCTTCGGGTTGCGCCCGGCGTTCTCCTTGGCGAGGTCTCCCGTCACGCCGCGGACGCGCCCGACCGGAGCGCCGATGCCGCGGCTGAAGGGCTGGGCCAGCACCGGGCCGAGCAATAACAGCCCGATGAATGCCAGCCCCACCCCGGCGCCCACGATGGCGGCGCTGCGAGCGTTGGCGCCCGTCACCACCAGAACCACGCCGCCAACCGTGGCCACTAATCCGACGATGAACCGGAGTCGGGACTGACCGGCCGTCTCGATCGCGAGGTCTCGCATGGCGGCCACCGGGGGCACTCGCGAGGCCCGCCAGGCAGGCACCATGGCGGACACCAAGGTCACGACCACGCCGACGACGAGGGCGATGACCACCGCGTTCGGCCGCACCACCAGGCTGCCGGGCAAGTCGAACAGGCTGACGAGCACCGACGCGACGCCGAGGCCGAGCACGAAGCCGATGACCGAGCCCAGGATGCCGATGGCGAGGGCCTCCACGAACACCGACCGGCGCACCTGCCGGCGGCTGGCGCCCACCGCCCGCATGAGCGCCATCTCCCGTCCCCGCTGGGCCACGATGATCGAGAACGAGTTGTAGATGACGAACGTGCCGACGACGACGGCGATCACCGCGAAGACCAGGAGGAAGATCGTGATGAACGACAGCTGGTCCTTGAGGTCGGACTGGCTCTCCTCGGTGATCTCCTCGCCGGTGAGCACCTCCAGCCCGCTGTCTTCGTCGGTCGCCAGCTGGTCCTCGACCGAACGGGCGACCTCGGTCTGCGACACGCCCTGGCCGGCGACGATGCCGATCGAGTCGAACTTGCCGGGCTCACCCACGAGCCGCTGGGCCTCCTCGGTGGTCCACAGCGCGTAAGTGGCGCCGCCGGGGCTGTCCGCGTTGCCGAAGCGGGCGATGCCGACGAGCTCGAAGTCCTCGGAGGCGGCCCCGGTCTGGACCGGCACCCGGTCACCCACCTCGTAGTCCGTGTCCTTGGCGCTGCCCCGGTCGATGACCACCTCACCGTCGGACTCGGGGGCCCGGCCCTCGGCGAGCGTGAAGCCGTTGAGCTGGTCGACCTCGCTCCAGTTGCCACCGAACGTCGGCGGGCCCATCGCCGGGTCGCCCACCGCGTCGCCGTCCTGGTCGATGATCCGGGCGAAACCCTGGACGAAGCCCTCGGCCTCGGCGACGTCGGGTGCGCCCCGGACGTCGTCGAGGACCGACTCATCGAGCCGGCTGCGGATCTCGCCGCCGAACCCGTCGTCGATCGTCTGGTCGGAACGCACCACCGCGTCGGTGCCCTCGAACGCGGTGGCGAACAGGTCGTCGAACGACTTGTTCATCGTGTCGGTGAGCATGAGCACACCGGCCACGAAGGCCACACCGAGCGCCACCGCCAGCAGGGTCGACACCAGCCTGCCCTTGTGGTCCATCAGGCCGCGGAGCGCCACCTTGGTCATGCCGCCCGACGTCTTCCGCCCGGTGAGCACCGGCGGCGGGGTAGGCGGCGGGGGTGCGGTCGTGAGGTCGGTTGCCATCAGTGCCTCCGGTGGGGCTGCGCCCCACACCCATCGCCGCCGGGCGACCTGGCGGTCGCGCCGTCGGCCTGCCGTGCTCGCTTCGCTCGCACGTCAGTCGCCGAGCCGCTTCAGCCGGTCGAGGACGCGCTCGGCCGTGGGGTTGTCCATGTGGTCGACGATGCGCCCGTCGTTCAGGAACAGCACGGCGTCGGCATAGGAGGCGGCATTCGGGTCGTGGGTGACCATCACGATGGTCTGACCCATCTCGCGCACGGCCCGGCGCATGAAGTCGAGGATCTCGGCGCCCGAGCGGGAGTCGAGGTTGCCGGTGGGCTCGTCGGCGAAGATGATCTTGGGCTGGCTCGCGAGCGCCCGGGCCACCGCCACCCGCTGCTGCTGCCCGCCGGAGAGCTCGCTGGGCCGATGCGTCAGGCGGTCGCCGAGGCCGGTGGTCTTGACGACCTGTTCGAGCCAGTGGGCGTCGGGCTTCTCGCCCGCCAGCGCCGAGGGCAGCGTGATGTTCTCGATGGCGGTCAGGGTCGGCACCAGGTTGAACGTCTGGAACACGAAACCGACGCTGTCGCGCCGCAGCCGGGTCAGGTCCTTGTCATTGAGGGTGGTCAGGTCGGTCTCGCCGATGAAGACCTTGCCGGACGTGAGCGAGTCGAGCCCGGCGAGGCAGTGCATGAGCGTCGACTTGCCGGAGCCCGACGGGCCCATGATCGCCGTGTACTGGCCGTCCGGAAGCTCGGCCGTCACGTCGTCGAGGGCGACGACCGCGGTGTCACCGCTCCCGTAGATCTTGGTGGCGTCGACCGCCCGGGCCGCCGGGACGGGTGCGGTGGCGGTGGCGGGTCCGGACGCGTCAGGTGAATCCGCTATCGAGGTCATGACGCGAAGCTACGGCACGGGAGCGAGCCGTTCATCAGCATTCCGGCGGGTCGGGCCCGCCATCACTGATCGACCAGCTCCTCCAGCTCGTCGACCGTCATGAGCACCGCCCTGGCCTTGGAGCCCTCGGACGGTCCCACGACACCCCGCTGCTCCAAGAGGTCCATGAGCCGGCCAGCCCGGGCGAAGCCCACCCGGAGCTTGCGCTGCAGCATCGACGTCGAGCCGAGCTGACTGCGGACGACGAGGTCCATCGCCTGCCGCAGCAGGTCGTCGTCGTCGTCACCGCCGCCGGCTCCTCCGGACGATCCGTCGGGGCCCTCGTCGCTCCCCTGCACCGATTCGTCGAAGCTCACGTCGGGCGCTTGGCGCTTCCACACCCCCGTCACCTTCCGCACCTCGTCCTCGGTCACCCACGCACCCTGGATACGCCGCGCCACCGACGAGCCACCGTCCAACAGCAGCATGTCGCCCTTGCCCACCAGCCGCTCGGCGCCCCCCTGGTCGAGGATCACCCGACTGTCGGTCACGGAGGCCACCGCGAAGGCGATCCGGGCCGGCACGTTTGCCTTGATGAGGCCGGTGATCACGTTGACCGACGGGCGCTGCGTGGCAATGACCAGGTGGATCCCGACCGCCCGCGCCATCTGGGCCAGGCGCGCGATCGAGTCCTCGACGTCGCGTGCGGCCACCATCATGAGGTCCGACAGCTCGTCGACCACCACCAGGACGAACGGCAGCCGCGGGAACGCCGCCGCGTTCCCGCCCGCGCCCCCAGGCCCCTGGCCGCCGGCCAGGTCACCCCGGTCGAAGGCGTTGTTGTAACCGGTGATGTCGCGGAACCCGACCTCGGCCAGCAGGTCGTAGCGCCGCTCCATCTCCTTGACCGCCCAGGCCAGCGCGTTGGCCGCCTTCTTCGGGTTGGTCACCACTTGGGTCAGCAGGTGCGGCAGCCGGTCGTACTGGCCCATCTCGACCCGCTTGGGATCAACGAGGATCATGCGCACCTGGTCGGGTGTGGTCCGCATCAGGATCGACGTGATCATCGAGTTGAGACAGCTCGACTTGCCCGCGCCGGTGGCGCCGGCGATGAGGACGTGGGGCATGGCCGCCAGGTTCATCATGATGGGCCGGCCGTTGATGTCACGGCCCATGGCCACCTCGAGCGGGTGGGTGGCACGGCGGGCCTCTTCGGTGAGCAGGATGTCGGCCAAGCCCACGATCTGGCGACGGGTGTTGGGCACCTCTACACCGATGGCCTGCTTGCCGGGGATGGGCGCCAGGATCCGCACGTCAGGCGTCGCCATCGCGTAGGCGATGTCCTTGTGAAGGCTGGTCACCCGGTTGACCTTCACGCCCGGGCCCAGCTCGAGCTCGTAGCGAGTGACAGTGGGCCCGACCACCTTGCCCACCAGGCGGGTCTCCACGCCGTGGTCTGCCAGCGCCTTCTCGAGGGTGCGGCCGGTCTCCTCGATCGCCCGGCGGTCGACCTGCTGCGATCCGCTGCGCGAGAGCAAGCTGAGCGGCGGCAGGCGCCAAGGCGATGCCTTGGCGGCGGGACCGAGGTCGATCTCGAGCTGTTCGGGGGACTCCCCGGGCTCCGGAACGACCACCTTGACCCCACGGCCGTGTCGGCCCTGCCCCCCGCTGAGGGTGGCATCGCCGTCGTCGGGGGCTCCTGCACCCTCCTCGGACGCGTCCACCAGGGTGTCGTCCCCCAGCGCCCGCTCGTCCCACTCCTCGGGCAGTGCCGGGTCGTCATGGGGTCGCAGGCGGAACAGCGTGGTCAGCCGCTGGCCGGCGACCGCGGTGAGCGGGCGGAACCCGGCCACGGTGCGGTCGGCCGCCACCCGGATGGGGGTGCGGGTGAGCACGACCAGGCCGGCCACGGCAAGCAGGACGAAGATCGCGGCCGCACCACCGGTGCCGAGCACTCCGGCGGCCGCCCTGCCCACGGCGACACCCACGTAGCCGCCGGCGCCGCGGAGGTCGTCGTCGGGGGCGGAGAACTCGGGGCTCCCACCGGCGAGGTGCAAGAGCCCGGCAAGGGCCAGCGTCAAGAGCGTCGACCCGACGGCCACGTGCGCGGCGACCGGCGCGCCGTCGACCTGGTTGGTAGCGGACTCTCCGGGTCGCTCCGGGTCGGCGTCCCCGCGGGGACCGCGGTGCAGCACCAGTGCCAGGCCCGCGGCGAGGAACGCGGGCGGCAACGCGAACCGCAGCCATCCCAAGGCCAGGCCGGCCCCGTCGTCCAGTGCCTGTCCGGCCGGCCCACCGGCGTCGGCATGGATACCGAGGCCCGTGACCACGGCCGCCGCCACCAGCACCAGCCCGGCCACGTCGTCGGCATGGTCGCCGAGCGCCCGGCGGAACGACCCCAGCGCGCGCTGGGCCAGGGGCGGCGCGGCCGACCGCGGACGGCGTCTGCGGCCTGTGCGTGACCCGACCCAGCGCCCCTGCGGGCGCTTGGACGAGCCCCGCCGCGACCGGGAGCGCGACGAGTGGCGGGAACGCTGGCGTGTTGTCACAACGGCCACAACGCTATCAGTAGCCACATGCGCCACAGGCGGAGGGGCGCAAGGGCCACCTCCACGTCCGTCTACTGTCCGGGCGTGGCTGGAACGCGGATGCGGGGTATGGCCGTCGTCACCGGTGCGAGCTCGGGCATCGGCGCGGCCGCCGCCCGGGCCCTTGCCGCCGACGGCTGGCGAGTGCTGGTCGGAGCCCGCCGTGTCGATCGCATCGAAGCCCTGGCCGCCGGGATCGGCGCCCTGTCCCATCAGCTGGACGTCGACGACTCCGACTCGGTCGAGCGATTCGCGGGGTTCGTCGTGGCCGCCGACCAAGACCAGGGCCGCATGGTCGGTCCGAGCCGGCTACTGGTCAACAACGCCGGCGGCGCCTTCGGCTGGGCGCCGGTCGCCGATGCCGACGAGCAGCAGTGGCGGGCCATGTACGAGACCAACGTGGTCGGCGTCGTGCGCATGATCAAGGCGCTGCTGCCTGTGCTCGAGGCCCACGGCGACGGCACGGTCGTCACCGTCGGCTCGATCGCCGGTCACGAGGCCTACCCCAACGGCGCCGGCTACAACGCTGCCAAGTTCGCCGTGCGGGCGGTGATGTCGGCCCTGCGTCAGGAGTTGCTTGGACGCCCGGTGCGCGTGTGCGAGGTCGACCCCGGCATGGTGGAGACGGAGTTCAGCCTGGTGCGCTTCGGCGGTGACGAGGAACGGGCCGCGGCCGTGTACGAGGGTGTGACCCCGCTGACGGCCGAGGATGTCGCCGAGTGCATCCGTTGGGTCGCGGACCGTCCGCCCCACGTCAACGTCGACCAGCTGGTCGTGCTGGCGCGCGACCAGGCGGGCGCCCGCCAGATCCATCGCCGCAGCGTCGGGCGGGGCTAGCCGTCGGCGGCGGCGAAGGCGTCGAGAATGGCCTCGCTGACCGCCAGGGAGATGTCCGAGGCACCGTCGGTGGCCAGCTGCACGAAGGTCAGGTCGTGCTCGGGATCGACCGTGATGACCTGCCCGTCAACTCCCACGGCGTACATCACGCCCGGCCGCTCGGGATCGAGCCACCAGCCCGCCCCGTACTCGCCGTTGGCAACGATCGGGGTCCGGCTGTAGTCGACCCACCCATCGGGCAGGATCCGCTCGCCGTCCCAGACCCCGTCCCGCAGGTACAGCAGCCCGAACTTGGCGAAGTTGCGCGCGGTGGTCTCGAACGAGACCCCGCCGTACCAGGTGCCGCTGGGGTCGAAGTCCATGTCCAGCCGGGCGATGCCGACCTTGTCGAGCAGCTCGGCGTCCACGAACTCGCGGAAGTCACTTCCCGAGCCCACCTCGTCGGCCAAGATGCGCGACACCAGCATCGTGTCGCCGGTGCTGTAGAGGAACCGCGTCCCCGGCTCGGCGACGAGCTCCTTGCCGGCGGCATAGGCGGCACCGTCGTCGGCCGCCAGCATCGGGAACATGTCGGCCTCGTGGGGACGCTCGGTCCAGTCCAGCCCGCTGCTCATGCGCAGCAGATGGTCGAGCGTGATCGCGTGGCGCGGGTCCGACGTGCCCCCCCAGGCCGGCACCGCCGCGGGTGCGTCGACGTCGAGCCGCCCCTCCCGCACCAGGATGCCGGCCAGCGCCGAGGTGAGGCTCTTGGCCATCGAGAAGCCGGGCATCGTCACCGAGCGCCCATCGGCCCGGTTGGGGCTGTAGCGCTCGTAGACGATCTCTCCCCCGTGCACGACGACGACCGCCCGGACCCGGGGACTGCCGCCTTCGGCGGAGGAGGTGTCCACCGCCTGGTCCACGGCCGTCCGGTCCACGTTGCTCGGCCACGCGGCCTCGGGCCATTCCTCGGTCGGGAACGGCACGCCGTCGGGATGCGGCGGGAACGCCGTCGCCGGCTGGGCGGCCTTGCCCGAGCTCGACGGCGTCGACGTGTCCGCCGCCGCCTCCTCGGTGGCGGGAGGTGCCGAGTCGCCGGCGCCCCCCGAGCACGCGGCGACCAACGCGACGGCGACGAACACCCACCCGCACGATCGAGCTGATCGACGTGGTGCCATGATCGTGATGCGTGACCCCCCGTGCCGCGGCACGGCACACCGCAGAGGTTACGCAACGTCCTGCGGTCAGCGGGGCTGGCAGGTCGGGCACCACGTGGTCGTGCGGCCGTCGAGCACGCGCGACCGCAGTTCCGTGCCGCAGCGGAGGCACGGCAGGCCGGCCTGGCCGTAGACGTCGAGCCGCTGCTGGTTGCGGCCCGGGCGGCCCTCGACGTTGCGGTAGGTGGTGAGCGTCGTGCCGCCGTAGCGCAGGCTGCCACGCAGGACCCCGCGCAGGGCGTCCAGCAGCGCCGCCGCCTGCTTCCGCGTCGCCGTCCGCCGGAACGGATTGACGCCAGCCCGCCACAGCGCCTCGTCGGCGTAGATGTTGCCCACCCCCGCGATCGGGCGCTGGCTGAGCAGCTGGGTCTTGACCGGCCGCCGGCTCCGCTTGAGCGCCCGCCAGAAGTCGTCGGCCGTGAGCCGGGGATCGAGGGCGTCGGGCCCCTGCACGGCCAGCGTCCCGGCGTAGTGCCCGTCCTCGGCGACCGCCAGCCGGCCGAAGCGGCGCACGTCCCGGTACTCCAACGCCTCCCCGGCCGGGTCGGGCCCGTCGAGCCCCCACCAGGCGCGTACGTAGTCGTCGCCCGCGTCGCCCGCGGGGCGCACCCGCAACGAGCCCGTCATCCCCAGGTGCACGATCAGCTCCCGCCCGTCGTCGAGGGGCAGCAGCAGGTACTTGCCCCGCCGCGCCGTGCCGGTGACGGTGGCCCCCACCACCTCCAGGGCGGCGGTGAACTTGGGATGGGCAAAGGCCCACGCCGAGGTCAGCCGACGGCCCACCACCAGCGGATCGAGCTGGCGCCGGATGGTCTCGACCTCGGGAAGTTCAGGCACCGCCCGCCGTCACGCCTCCATCACCACGGGGACGATCATCGGCCGGCGCTTGGTCGACTCGTTGACGAAGCGCCCCGCCGCCCGGCGCACCACCTTCTGCATCGCCTCGATGTCGGTACCGCCCTCGGCGAACGACTTCTTGACCGCCTGGCGCACCTCCTCGGCGCATTCCGCCAGCAACGGCTCGGCCTCGGGGGCGTAGACCCAGCCGCGCGTGATGACCTCGGGGCCGGTCAGGATCGCACCGGTGGCCACGTCCACCGTGACCACGACCACCACGACACCCTCCTCGGCCAGCACCCGCCGGTCGCGTAGCACGCCGTGGCCGACGTCGCCGATGATCCCGTCGACGTACAGGTATCCGGCGGGAACCGTGGCGTCGACGCGCAGACCGTCGTCGTCGAGCACCAGCTGGTCCCCGTCGGTGCACACCAGCACGTGCTCGGCGCCCACCACGCCCATGCTGCGGGCCAGCTTGGCGTGGGCGACCATGTGGCGGTACTCGCCGTGCACCGGGACGAACCAATCGGGGCGCACGATCGACAGCAGCGTCTTGAGCTCCTCCTGCTTGGCGTGGCCCGAGGCATGAACGTCGGCGACGCCCGAGTGCACGACCTCGGCGCCCAAACGCACCAGCCCGTCGATCACCTTGGACACGTTCATCTCGTTGCCGGGGATCGGGTGCGAGGACAGGATCACCGTGTCGTCCGCGTTGATCTCCAGCCAGCGGTTGTTGCGCTGGGCCATGAGCGCCAGCGCGGACATGGGCTCGCCCTGGCTGCCGGTGGAGATCACGCACACCCGGCCCGGCGGCAGGTCCCGCACGTCGTCGATGTCGACCAGCGCGTGGTCGGCGATGCGGAGCAGGCCCATGTCGCGTGCCAGCCGCACGTTCTTCTTCATCGACATCCCCAGGGTGGCGATCTTGCGGTCGAACGCCACGGCGGCATCCGCGATCTGCTGGACGCGGTGGATGTGGCTGGCGAAGCAGGCGATGACGATGCGGCGGCCCTCGTGCTGGTGGAACAGTTCGTGGAGCACCCCGCCGATGGAGGTCTCGCTGCGGGCGTGGCCGGGCTCGTCGGCGTTGGTGGAGTCGCTCAGCAGCACCCGCACCCCGTCGCCCGACGCCAGCGCACCGATGCGCCCGAGGTCGGTGAGCCGGCCGTCGACCGGCGTGAGGTCGAGCTTGAAGTCGCCGCTGTGCAGGATCGTCCCCTGCGGCGTGTGGAACGCCGTGGCGAAGCCGTGCGGCACCGAGTGGGTGACGGGGATGAACTCCACGTCGCACGGCCCGATCCTCCGGCGCTCGCCGTCGAACACCGGGATCAGCTCGGTCCGGTCGAGCAGGCCCGCCTCCTCGATGCGGTTGCGGGCCAGGCCGAGGGTCAGCTCGGAGCCGTAGATCGGGAAGGACATCTCCCGCAGCAGGTAGCCCAGCCCGCCCATGTGGTCCTCGTGGCCGTGGGTGATGATCGCCCCGTCGACCCGGGCCGCGTTCTCGCGCAGGTAGGTGAAGTCTGGGAGCACGAGGTCGACGCCGAGCATGTCGAGCTCGGGGAACATCAGCCCCACGTCGAGCAGGAGGATGCGGCCCTCCACCTCGATGCACGCGCAGTTGCGCCCGATCTCGCCGAGGCCGCCGAGAAACGTGATGCGCACGGGCTCGCGCCCTGGTCCCCGCTCTTGGCCTTCGGCCGGGCCGCTCGGGCTGTCGACGCGGTGTCTCCCGCCCACACGGCCGCTCGGGCCGGGCTCGCTCTCTCGTTGCTTCCCCGTCACCGTCGACGGACGCTCGCTCATGGTGCGGCGAACCTACCGTTTGCGGTCGGACACGGGAAACCTGCCGCGGGTTCGGTGGCCGGGGCCACCAGATCCGCGGCAGGAACGGTCAGGTGAGCCCGAGCTCGGCAAGCACCGCGCGTACCGCGTCGCGGGCCTCGCCGCTCACGGGCGGCAGGGGGAGGCGGAGCGGGCCGTCATGGACGCCCAGCTCGGCCAGCGCCGCCTTGGCAGCCGTCGTCTGCACCCAGTTCGGCCCCACCTCGACGCCGTACGAGGGTGCCAGCCGAGCGTTGAGCTGCCGGGCGGTGGTCAGGTCGCCCTTGTCGAAGGCCGCGACCATCTCGGCGAAGAGGTCGCCAGCCCAGTGGGTGGCCACACCGATGACACCGACGGCACCCACCCCCAACAGTGCCAGCGTGACGGCGTCGTCGCCCGAGTACACGTCGTAGTCGTCGCCCGCCTCCGCGATCACCCGGGCCGTGGTCCCGGGGTCGCCGGCGGCGTCCTTGACGCCGACGATGCTGGGGACCTCACGGGCCAAGCGGATGAGGATGTCGGTGTCGATGCGCCGGCCGGTGCGCGACGGGACGTCGTACAGGACGACGGGCAGTTCGGTGGCGTCGGCGACGGCGCGGAAGTGGGCCTCGATGCCGGCCGCTGGGGGGCGGTTGTAGTACGGCGTCACGATCAGCAGCCCGTCGACGCCGGTCGCCGCGGCCCGGCCGGCCAGTTCGGCGCTGTGGCGCGTGTCGTTCGATCCGGCCCCCGCCAGCAGCGGCACGTCGACGGCGGCCCGCACGGCCTCCCACAGCGCCACCTTCTCGTCGTCGCTGAGCGTGGGCGCCTCACCGGTGGTGCCCGCGAGCACCAGTCCGTCGCTGCCGTGGTCCACCAACCATCGGGCCACGGTTCTCGCGCCGTCGGCGTCTAGCGAGCCGTCGGGCGCGAACGGTGTGGCCATGGCGGTGAGGACCTTGCCGAACCGAGCTCTTCCCATCACGAGACCCCCTTCGGTGCCACTGCATCTGCTTCATCTTCTGCGTCATCGGCCTCGGCCGTACGGTCGAGACCCAGCGTCGTCAACAGGTCCTCGTGCAGCTCGAACCAGACGGTGTGATAGCTGGGAAGGCGCGGCTTGGTGAACCAGTCGCGCTCCCCTGCCTCGACATTCGCCACCGCCCGGGCAAGCTGGTCTCCGTATGGGCGGTAGCGGTCCAGCGTGCCGGCCAGGTCGTCGCACAGGGGCTCGACGCGGTTGTGCAACGCCGCCAGATCGGCGACCACGCGGGCGTCGTAATCGGGGTCCCGGTGGTCGTTGATCACGGCCGTGCCGGCGATGTCTCGCACCTGCCAGCGGCTGCAAGCGTCGAGCACGCTCCCGTTGAGCGCCCGGAACCGCTGGTACGCCCGCTCTATGGCGGGCCGGACCCCGGCGGCGTCGATCTCTCGACCCACGAGCCGCGAGTGTTCGGCCCGTCCCGCCGCCGTGAGCGACCACGCCGCCACCGGCGTGTCACGGTGCACGACCAGACCATCGGCCGCCAGCCGCTCCAAGCACGCCTCGACGTCGGCGGTCGCGAGCCCCGCGGACTCGACGATGGCCGCGGCCTGCGCCTGCCCCTTCAGGCGGAGCCCGTGCAGCACGAGCAGGCGTGGGTTCGACCGGGGCGCCATCGCGGCAGGGTACCGCGACCCGGTGGCTCGCGATCCGGGGGTTGGCGGTCGCGGTGGCCGACGCGCTCACCTCACGACGCCGATCATGTGATCGCGGGTCACGAGCGCCACCAGCTTGTCCTCGGCCATGCCGTCGCTGCCGTCGGGCCGCAGCGGTAACACCATGTAGCGGACGTCGGCGCTCGAGTCCCAGACCCGCACCTCGACGTCGTCGGCCAGCGTCGTGCCGAACTCGGCCAGCACCGCCCGCGGCTCGCGCACCATGCGGGATCGGTAGGCGAAGCTCTTGTACCAGCCAGGTGGCAGGCCCAGCACCGGCCACGGGTAGCACGAGCACAGGGTGCAGACGACGACGTTGTGGATCGTGGGCGTGTTCTCCAGAACCACCAGGTGCTCGCCCTCGGCGCCGCCGAAGCCCAACTCGCCGATGGCCTGGGTGGCGTCGTCGAGGAGCCGCGCGCGGTACGCGCCGTCGACCCAGGCGCGGGCCACGACCCTGGCGCCGTTGAGGGGCCCCACGTTGCGCTCGTACGTCTCGACCACGGCGTCCACCACGTCGGACGTGAGGAGCCCCTTCTCCACGAGCAGCGACTCGATGGCGGTGACCCGTCGTTCGATCGGGGTCGGCGGTGCCGGGTGGTGTCCGCGCTCCCGGTGATCGCCATCGTGGCCTTCGCTCACGACAAATAACGCTCCCACAGGTCGATGAACAGGGCACCGGGCTCGGCGTCGTCGCCCCACAGGTCGTGCATGGCGAACCGCACCCTGTAGACGGCCTCGGGCGCGTCCGCGCCGGGATGGGGCCACCCGCCGTTGACCCGTTCGACGGTACCGGTCGCCCCGCGCAGGTACCGAGGACAGCGGTGGTGCCCGACGGGCGCCATGCGTCGCACCGTCACGCTGTCCCCCACCCGGAACGCCGCCGTCACCGGCTCCCCCGAAGTCGGGACCGGCCCGTTGAGAAACGCCGGAATCTCCGTCGACAGTTCGGGATCGGAAGCCTGCGATCGCGTCGGTGCGTCCCCCACGGTCGCCGCCCGCCGGTCGATCTCGGCCGAGGTGAGGCACCCTCCGGCGACGAGCTGCGCCTCGACTGCCCGGGCCCAGCGCTCGTAGTAGCCCGACGCCAGGTAGGTGGCGGGCTCGATCTCCTCGATCGACGGCCGCAGCGAGCCCGACCGGAGGCCCTTGGCCACCGTCGCGATCATGAGGCCGAACGCGCGACCCTCCCAGGGCTCGTGGAACGTCGGCTCGTCGAGTGCCCGGTCGCCGGAGCTGCGGATCACCGGCCCGAACCCGTGCATCCCGCCCATGTCATGCACGCCATCCACCGCGGGCGAGCGTACTCGCCGTTCGCAGCGGCACCGGCGACGCGAAAAGCTCGCGCTCGCTGTCCATCACACGCCCCGCCCTTCGACTACGAGCCGACGCCGGCACCGGCCGGCCTGCCTTCAGGAGGAAGCCCGATGAAGTACCTGTTCCTGCTCTACGACCGTCCCGAGGGCGAGAGCCCCGAGCCCGGTTCTGAGGACTGGATGGCGACCCTGGGCGCCTACCAGGCGGCCGACGCCGCCATGGTCGAGGCCGGCGTGATGATCGACTGCGCACCGCTGCAGTCGGTGGAGACCGCCACCACGGTCCGCATCCGCAACGGCGAGACGCTGCTGACCGACGGCCCTGCGGCCGAGATCAAGGAGCAACTCGGCGGCTACGCCTTGGTCGACTGCGCGAACCTCGACGAGGCACTGAAGTGGGCGGCAACCATCCCGGCGGCGCTTCACGGTTCGGTAGAGGTACGCCCCATCCTGGAGATCTCCTGACCCAATCGCTCGACGAGCTCTTCCGGGCCCATTGGTGGGGCTCGGTGGCAACGGTGACCCGGCTCGTGGGAGGCGACCTGGGCCTGGCCGAGGACGC
>Ga0299914_10000277_pt1 | contig 30821 bp, 29 predicted proteins | sample RVTome_10_FD_201361 | JGI IMG/M metagenome (GOLD analysis project Ga0299914, IMG submission 201361) | Soil microbial communities from uranium-contaminated site in the Upper Colorado River Basin, Wyoming, United States - RVT153D57 (version 2) ... | reverse complement strand
CCGCCGCCACGCGGACGTTGCGCTCGACGTCGTCGGTGAAGCCCATCTGGACCAACGCGCACTTGACCTTCATCCGGATCCTCCGTCCCGGTGGCTCCGCCTCAGGAGCGAAACTCGGGCGCTATCTTCCTCCCGTATGCCTCGAGCACGCCGAGGATGCCGTCCACGTGGGGATAGATGTTGAACTCGCCGACCCCGAGGCCTTCGAGCTCCCGCACCTTCTCGATGCACCGCTCCTTTGTGCCGAGCACGCAGAACCGGTCGACGATCTCGTCGGGGACGTACTGCGAATGCTCGGTTCCCGGCTCGGCGTGATCCCGGTAGTCGTAATCGCCGCGGGCCTCGACGTAGTCGATCAGCTCCTCCGGCAGCCCCTCCGGCTCGTGGTGGCGCAGGACGTCGGCGATGTGGTTGCCGACCACCGCCGGGAACCACCGGCACTGCTCCCGGGCCTCGTCGAGGTCGTCGGAGATGAAGGTCGCGGTGGCGACGTGAAGCGTGAAGTCGTCGAGGCTGCGGCCCGCCTCCTCCGCGCCGGCCCGGACGTGCTGCATCGACCATTCGATCACGAAGGGGTCCGCGATCTGGAAGATGATGCCGTCGCCGACCCTGCCGGCCAGGCGAAGCGCCTTGGGCCCGTAGCCCGCCACGTAGACCGGCACCCTGCCGCTCGCCCACGGCATCTGGGCCTCGACGCCCTCGCCCATGTCCATCGGCTCTCCGCTGCCGGCCGTGCGGATTATCTCGACCGCGCGCTCGACGTCGGCGAGGTTCGCCGGCTTGCGCTTGATCACCCGCACGGAGCTGTCGCCGCGGCCGATGCCGCAGATCATCTTCCCGCCGGTGATCTGATTCAGCGTCGCGAGGGCGCTGGCCGTCACCAGCGGGTCGCGCGTGCGCGGATTGGTCACGCAGGTCCCGAACTCGAAGTCCGGCTTGACCGTTCCGATCAGCCAGCCCATCAGGCTCCAGGCCTCCTGCCAGATGATGTGGGAGTCCCAGGACCAGGCCTGGTCGAAACCGGCGTCGCGGGCGGTTTCCCAGAGCTCGAGGGACTTGGTGTGGGGTGCGTCGCCGTAGCTGAATCCGAACTTCATCGGGTGCGCTCCTGTGGCTCGCTTTCGCCAGGCAACCGCGGCGCCAAGCTCCTCGGCCACGGCGTCAGGCCTCTATGCGATCGAGTCTAGGTAGCGGCATGCGGCGCTTCATTGGCCACCTGCGCAGAGATCGGCACGCAGTCTTGCGGCACTCTTGAGCATCCGGCATCGCCGATCTCACCCCGCCCCGGGAACCGCAGCGTCCCGGAGTCCCCCCCATAGCGGGGAGTCCGGGACGTTCACCGTGCGGCGCGCCGGGCCTCGGTCCGCGGGCCGTCGACTCGGCCGGCCTCGGCGTCGATCACGACGCCGTAGACCTGCTCCGCCTCCTCGAGCGTGACGATCTCGTCCAGCCAGTCGCCCAGGACCCGCTCCGGGTCCCGCTCGAGCGGGTCGCCGAAGCCGCCCCCGTTCGGGGCGACGGCGCGGAAGATGTTCCCCTTCTCGGTGGAGCGGCCGGGCTGCTTGGAGGAGAGCTTCTCGGCTGTGGCGGGATCGTCGGGATTGATCCACATCTGGGCGGGCGACCCCTCGCCGCCGCCGAGCAGACCCCAGGGCGAGACGAGATGGCCGTCGGCCTCGCTCGAGAAGTAGCCGCCGCTGAGGTACTCCCAGTCGCGGATGCCTCCCTTGCCGCCCCGGAAACGCCCGTGGCCGACCGGGTCGTCGTTCAGCTCCCAGCGCCGGCATCGAAGCGGGAACTCGGTCTCGATCTCCTCGATCGGGGCGCAGCGGGTGTTGGTGAACAGGGTGTCCATCGCCTCCATGCCGTCCTTCGTGGCACGCCCGCCGTAGCTGCCCTCGTGGATGTCCATGTGGATCCAGTACTCGCCCTCGCGGACTCCGCTCAGGCTGAACACGGCGAGGGCGCCCGTCCCGGCGCAGCAGCGCTCGGGGACGATCTCCGAAAAGGCGCGCAGCAGCGTGTCGCTGAGGATGCAGGCCGGCATCACCCGCGCCAGCGTCGGCGCGGGGAACTCGGGGTTGGCCAGCGATCCCTTCGGCGCGGTGACCGTGAGGGGCCTGGCGATGCCCCGGTTCTGGGGAACCGGGTCGTGATTGCTGGAGTCCAGCAGCACGGAGCGGACCACGGTGAAGATCGAGCACATCACCGTCCCCTGCAGCGGCATGTTCAGCGGCAGGTCCTGGATCTGGGGCGCCGTGCCGGTGAGGTCGACCTCCAAGTCGGAGCCGGTAACGCGCAGGGTCACCGCCAGGCGCAGGTTCTTCTTCGCGGGGTCGGGATTCTCGTCGAACCCGTCGATGAACCCCTCCGCGAAGTACTCGCCGTCGGGAAGGGCCTCGATCTCCGAGCGAAGCATCCGCTCCGAGTAGTCCTCGAACCAGCCCTGGGTGGCGAAGACCTGCTCCCGGCCGACCTCCTCCATCAGCCGGGTCAGCCGCTCCGCCCCCTGGTCGCAGGCGGCGATCTGGGCCTGCATGTCGCCGATCACCATGCGCGGGATGCGCACGTTGTCGGCGATCATCTTCCAGAGGTGGTCGTTGTCGCGGCCCTCCTCGCGGATCTTCAGCCCGCGCAACCGCAACCCCCCGGCCCACTCGTCTACCGCGTCGAGCACGGACGTTCCCGGCTTCGAGCAACCGATCTCGAGGTGGTGGGCGGTCGTTCCCGACCAGGCGACGTGCTCCCCCTCGTGGAAGACCGGGACGAAGAAGCCGACGTCGGGCGAGTGCGACGCGCCGAGGTAGGGGTCGTTGTGGACGATCACGTCCCCCGGCCTCACCTCCTCGCCGCGCTCGGCGAGAACCTTGGTCGCACCCTGCACGTACCAGGGGATCGGGCCCATCTGCAGCGGTGTGGTGTCCGCCTCGGCGAGCTGCCAGCCCTCCGTGTCGACCAGCGCGACGCCGATGTCCTCGGACTCCTTGATGATGATCGAGAAGCTCATCCGGATCAGCTTCCGGCTCATCTCGAGCGCGATCTGGTCGAGCCGCCCCTGGATGACCTGGGCGGTGATCGGATCGATCTGCTGGGTTGCGTCACTCATCTGAGGCTCCCTCCTGAGCGTTGCCGGTAGCGCTTACGACCAGGTTGTCGATCGCGTCCCGGGTCACCTCCGCCCCCGGCGGGACGAGGCTCGTCGAGTCGAGCTGAACGATGACCGCGGGGCCGGGGATCGGCTCGCCCACGGGAAGCAGGTCCCGCCGCAGCACCGGCGTCTCGATCCGGCGGACTTCCCCGTCCGTAGTGAAGGCGACGCTCGCCTCCTGCAGCTCGGCGTCCGCGAGCGACCCCCCGGAGACCTCGGTGTGCTCCGGGTGCGGCAGGGCCCCGACGGCGGTCAGCCGCAGGTTCACCAGCTCGATCTCGAAGTCCGGGAAGTGGTGGCCGAACTCCTGCTCGTGGCTGCGATGGAAGGACTCGCGCAGCTCCTCGATGCGCTGCGCGTCGAACTCCTTCGAGCCGATCGGGATCTTCAGCTCGTAGCTCTGCCCCTGGTAGCGCAGATCGGCCGCCCAATCGATGCCGATCTCCTCGTCGGAGCGCCCGTCGCGGCGTAGCTGGGCCTCCAGCGCAGCCTCCTGCTCGGCGAAGGCGTCCTGGAGGGCCTTCGGGTCGATCCCGGCGAGCGGCCGCAGGAAGGACTTGCTGACGTCGTAGCGCAGGTCGCTGGTCAGAAGGCCGGCCGCGGAGGTGACTCCCGGGTGAGGCGGGATCAGCACCTTCGGGATTCCGGAGATCTGGGCCAGCTCGGCGGCCTGCAGGGGGCCGCCTCCGCCGAAGGCGCAGAGCACGAACTCCCGGGGGTCGAGGCCGCGCTGGACCGTCTTGGTCCGCAGCGCCGCCGCCATGTTCTCGTTGACGATGCGCACCACGCCGACCGCGGTCTCGAGAACCGGCAGGCCGACTTCCCCGGCGAGCTTCGCGATCACGGCCTCGGCCCGCTCCGCGTCCAGCTCGATGCCCCCGGCGAGCTCGCTGGGCAGCCGTCCGAGGACCACGTTGGCGTCGGTGAGGGTCGGCTCCTCGCCTCCCCACCCGTAGGCGGCGGGGCCCGGTTCGGCCCCGGCGCTGCGCGGGCCGACGTGCAGCCCGGCGGCGGCGTCCACGTAGGCGATGCTCCCGCCGCCCGCGCCGATCGTCTCGATGTCGATGATCGGAACCATCACCGGGTAGCCGGCGATCCAGGTATCGCGCGAGCGGGCCTCGACGAGACCCTCCTCGGCGACGATGCCGATGTCGGCGCTGGTCCCCCCGACGTCGAGGGTCGCGAGGTAGGACTCTTCCCGGTCCGCGCTCCAGATTCCCCCCATCACGCCGCCGACCGGGCCGGAGAGGAGCAGCGTGACCGGCCGCGCGGCGGCCACCTCGGGTGTCGCGGTGCCACCGTTCGACTGCATGATGTGCAGGCCGCTCTCGACACCCGAATCCGCGACCCGCGCGGCCAGCCGATCGACGTAGGACTTGACGGTCGGGCCGACGAAGGCATTGATCGCGGTGGTGGTGAAGCGCTCGAACTCCCGGAACTGGGGGACGACCTCGCTGGAGGCGCAGACGTAGGCGTCCGGCATCACCTCGCGGGCGATCTCGGCGGCCTGCTGCTCGTGCGCCGGATTCAGATAGGAGAACAGGAAGCAGACGGCCACCGAGTCGACCCCGGCGTCCCGGAGCTTCTCGGCGGCGGCGCGAACGGCGTCGCGGTCGAGCGGCTCCAGGACCTCGCCGTCGGGCGGCCCCAGCCGCTCGGGAACGGGGATCCGGTGGCGGCGCTTGACCAGCGGCCGCGCCTGCCAGGGGATGTCGAGCTGGATCGAGTAGTTCTCCGGGCGCTGGTGCCGGCCGATGTAGGTGACGTCGCGAAACCCCTTCGTCGTCAGCATCCCCACCTCGGCTCCCTCGAACTCGAGGAGGGCGTTGGTCGCGACGGTCGTGCCGTGAATCAGCAGGCCGATGTCGGAGGGAGCGCAGCCGCCCTCGCCGGTGATGTGGTCGATGCCCTCGCTCACCGTCGCCGCGGTGTCGGTGCCGCTGCTCAGCTTCGCGACCCATGAGCCGCCCGAGTCGGTGTCGAAGAGGATGAAGTCGGTGAAGGTCCCACCGACGTCGATTCCGAGTGCCTTCATCTAATCGTCACCCCGATCGGTGTCGTTGTGTTCTCGGGCGGTGCCGCCACCGTGCGTGCGGACCTGGTCGCGGGGCCTCCACGGCGCCTTTTCGGCCACCGCCAGCTTCGTGGTCAGCTCGATCAGCCTCTCACCGCCGGCGCTGAGGACCTCGCCGTCGAAGTCGACGATGCCCCCGCCCAAGCTCTGCTTCGGAGTCGTCCGACCGACGGTCCAGTGCGGAATCACCGTGTCGCCGATGCGGACCGGGAGCAGGAACCGCGACGACTGCTCGAGCAGGGCGACGATCGTCGCCCCCAGCGAGTTGCCGAGGACCCCGGTCGCGACGCCCACCAGAAGCGTGCCGTGGGCGATCCGGGAGCCGAACCTGCCGGCGGACGCCTGCAACTCGTTGACGTGATTCGGCCCGGGGTCGTTGAAGTTCCCCGCCGCCGCGACGACGTGGGCCTCGGTCACCGTCAGCGCCCCCCAGAGCTCGTCGCCGACCTCCAGCTCCGAGAACGGCCGGGCGACCCACCCGCCGCGCGTCCACTCGCCTCGCTCACTCATCCAGCCCGCCCTCCCAGTTGAGTGCCGGCATCGCCCGGCGCGCCTGCTCCAGCAGGCGGACCCGCGCGACCTTTCCGGAAGGGGTGCGGGGCAGCCCCTCGACCACACGGACGTAGCGGGGACGCTTGTAGGAGGGGAGGTGCTCCCGCGCCCAGCCGATCACGTACTCCGCTTCCAGCTCCTCCGGATCGGCGACGACCCAGGCCATCGGCACCTGACCGAGCCGGTTGTCCGGAACGCCGATCACCGCGGCCTCGTCGATCCCCTCGAGGCCCTCCTCCAGCCCCGACTCGATCTCGCGCGGATAGGCGTTGAACCCGCCGACCAGCATCGTGTCGTCCGCCCTGGATTCGAAATAGAGGTAGCCCGACCGGTCGAGCGAGCCCAGGTCGCCGGTGACCAGCCAGCCGTGGCGGAACTTGGACTCGGTCGCGACGGGGTCCGCCAGGTAGGAGTCCATTGTGTTGTAGCCGCGGACGAGGATCTCGCCGGTCTCCCCCGCGCTCATCCGCTCGGTGGTCGCGGGCCGCGCGATCAGGACCTCGACTCCGGGCGTCGGGCGGCCCACGGAAGCGACGCGCTGGGCGGGCGGGTCGTCCGGAGGGAGCTGGCTGATCGTGGGGGCCTCGGTGCATCCGTAGACGACGCCGACGCCCCTGGCGATCCCGCCGGCGCCGGTCAGCGAGGCGCGCAGGCCGGGCGAGACCGGGGCCCCGGCGACGAGCGCGAGGCGGAGGGCGAGCCGCCGAGGCCTCCGCTTCTGCTCGGCGACGATCTCCCGCGCCATGGTGGGCACCGCGTAGGCGACGGTGGCGGCCTCCGACTCGCAGGTGTCGAGGTAGGCGCCCGCGGAGTAGGGCTCGGCGTTGATGAGCGTCGAGCCGGAAATAGCGGCCTGCAGGACACCCATGTGAAACCCGAAGACGTGCGCGAACGGAACCGGGCATGCGATCCGCTCGCCGGCGCCGAGCCCCGAGAGCCCGGCGGCCACCCTGCCGTTGCGCACGAGGGCGCGATGGCTGTGCAGGCAGCCCTTCGGGCGCCCTGTGGTCCCGGACGTGTAGCAGGCGATCGCGGGCGCGTCCGGGCCCGCCGCGCGCCCGAGGTCGACGGTCTGCTCGGCGCCCGGCGACCCGTCCAGGGGGATCGCCGCCGACACTCTGCTCGACGCGGTCGAGATCAGGTGCTCGAGCCCGGACAGGGCACCGGCCGTGCGCATCCTGGCCAGCTCGGCAACCATCCGGTCGAAGTCGATGCCGAAGCACGACGGCCTGAAGACCAGGGCCCGGGCGCCGGAGTCCGCCAGGACGTGCCGAAGGTCCGCCGTGCGAAGCCGGGTCCCGGCCGGGACGACCGTGGCCCCGACCTCGAGGGCGGCGAAGAAGGTCGTCACCCAGGTGACTCCGTTCGGCAGCCAGAGCACCACCCGGTCATTGCGCCCGATCCCGAGTCCGGCCAAACGGCCGCGCACGCGATCGACGCGTTCGGCGACGGCAGCGTAGCTGTAATGCTCGGCACCGTCGATCAGGAACGTCCCGCCTGGATGCTCACGGACGGAGTCGGCGAGGACCGCCGGAATCGTCCCCGTCTCCTCCGGCGCGACCCTGTCGGGAATGGCAGTCACGGGTCCAGCGTAGGCACGGGCGCCCGCGATCACTATGGAGACAAGGGAGCATCACGGCGGGCATCGGTTGTCCAGTCGAGCAAAACGCGGACGGACCGCCACCGCTCAGACGAAGGCGCGCAGCTTCAGCGCCAGGTGGGTCATCAGCCGCTCGTTGGGGTCGTCGAGGTCGACGCCCTGGATCTCGTTGATGCGTCGCAGCCTGTACCGGAGCGAGTGCGGATGCAGGAAGAGGGCCTTGGAGGCGTGCCGCGCCACGCGTGAGCGGTCCAGGTAGACCTCGAGCGTCTCCGCGAGCGAGCTGCCCCGCTTCGCGTCGTACTCCTCGATCTCGCCGATGCAGCGGTCCACGAAACGGCGCAGCAGGCCCTCGTCTGCGGCCGAGACCAGGGTGGCGATCAGCTCCACGTCGTCGAACCGGGTCACCGCGGCGCCGCCGTTGAGCTTGCCGACCGACACTGCCTGACTCGCGGTCCGGTACGCCTCGGCGATCTCCTCGCCCCCCTCGACCGTCGGCGAGACGCCGAAGCGAAGGTCGGCCTCCACCCCGAGCGACGCGATCCGCTCGTCGAAGGCCTCGATCCAGGCGTCGACGGTCTCGTCGCCGAGCGACCGGTCGCCTCCTCTCAACAGGCAGGCCAGCCGGCCGTCGACGCTGCCGACCACAGCCCGCAGACCCCGCGAGGCCGAAGCCCAGGCGCCCGCGCTGGAGGCGAGCGCGGGGTCAAGCGGAGCGTCGTCGTCCGCCGGGCGGATCACGACCACACACTGGTCGGCCGCCAGGTCGTGTCCGAGCAGGGCTGCTCGCTCCTGCAGCTCGGCGCGGGGAGTCCCGTTCGCCAGCAGGCTCTGCAGCAGATCGCCGTGCAGGCGGGCCTCGGCCTCGGCGACGCTGCGCTCGCGCAGCAGCTCCGCCGCGACGATGTTCGCCGCCTGCTCGAGAATGACGATGTCGGCGGGCTCGAGGCTCTCGCGATCGAGGGCGATGACGAACCCCAGCACCTCGCCCGCGGCGACCGCGGGGAAGATCCGCCAGAACCCGGCCTCGGCCACGAACTCCGGCTGGGCGGAGCCGGCGTTTCGACGGAGGCGGGCGATCTGAACCCCGAACGCGTCGGAGTCGCGCACGCGGCTCCAAAGCTCCTCCACCCGGTCGTCGTCCGAGCGCGCCGCGGAGTCGACAGGGCAGCCGAACTTGTTGACCAGGACGAGGGAGGTTCCGACGAGGCCGGCGGTGGTCTTCACCAGGGCGTCCACCCCCAGGCCCTCGAGCGCTACCTGCGTGAGCCGCTCGTGCGCATCGTGGCTGCGCCTCATGATCGCGTTCTGCGTGTTGATCCGCCCGACCATCGCCCGCAGCTCATCGACGTGACCGCGCTCGAGAGCGTAGAGGCGCGCCTTCTCGAGCGCGGTGGCGGCCTGGTTGGCCAGGATCTGCAGGACGGTCTGCTCGCGGTGGGAGAACTTACGCCGCTCGACGCTCTGCACCGAGAGGACGCCGATCACCTCCCCGTGGTGCTCGAGCGGGGAGAGCATCGCCGAGCGGATCCCCGCATCGTCGACCGCGCTGAGTCGCGAGCGGGAGTCCGCCGGGACATCGGCGCAGCGCATCGGCTTCCCGCTCTCGGCGACCCGGCCGGCGAGGTTGTCGCCCAGCGGGGTGGCGAGACGGGTGGCAACCTCGGGGTCGACCCCGTCGCAGGCCGCGACCGTCAGGCGCCCGCGCTCCTGGTCGAGGATGAGGACAGTGCTCATGTCGGTCGCGACCAGGGCGCGCGCGGCAGCCGCGACGTGGACCAGGATCTCGTTCACGTCGAGGAGGTCGTTGATCTGGGTCGAGAGGTCGAGCAGGCTCCCGAGCTCCTCCGGCGTCAGGGCGGAACCACGCCGCCTCGATCGCTCCGAAGGCTCCTGGGTCACTGAAGCCGTGACCGACAAGCGTGTCTCCTCTCGGGAAGGTCCGCGTCTCTCTTCCCCCTGGTTTGAACGATCGTTCAAACCCCAAGAGGCAGTGTAGGGCCTGGGCGCAGCCTGTCAACCGGAAATGCCGCTCAACCGGTTCCCGGCGTGGAGGGCACATCCACGCGGTGCACGGCCATGGTCACCGCCATCCGGCTGAGCATCGAAGCTGTCTCGTCGATCGAGAGCCGACCGTCGGGACGCCACCAGTCCACCGTCGACGTGCCCATCGTGATCAGCGCCATTGCCGTCACGGGAACGTCGAGACCGGGGCTGAACCTTCCCTCCTCGATCCCTTCGACCAGGGTCGTGCGGAAGTAGGCCTCGTACCGGTCCCGAAGCCGAACTATCGAGATGCGCGCCTCCTGATCGAGCGCGCGCAGCTCCCCGTCCGCGACGCGGGCCAGGTCCGGCTCTTCGAGGTGAACCCGGACGTGCGCGTGCATCAGGGCGGGGAGGCGCTCGATCGGGGGATAATCCTGAGCCAGCACCTCCAGCGCCCCCCGCTCCAGGTTTTCCATCGCCTCGACCATGATCGCCAGCAGCACGTCCCGCTTGCTGGGAAAGTGGTAGTAGGAGGCGCTGAGCGCGACGCCGGCGCGGTTGGCCAGCTGCCGCATCGAGCTGCCGGCGGACCCGCGCTCCGCGAAGAGCGCCGTGCCGGCGGCGATGATCCGCTGCCGTGTGCCGCCGTCGGTGTCGTCGGTCAGCCCCATACCCCTTCGATCACTCGCTCGGCATTGCCGCCCAGATACGCCCGCTCCGCCCGCTGGTCGAGCTCCAGCAAAGGGAGCTCCTCGATCAGGCGATCGTAGTGAAGCAGCGGCCAATCGGTCCCGAGCAGGATCTGGTCGCGCAGCTGCGTGCGCATCCAGTGGGGCATCGGCTGCCAGCCGCCCTTCGGGTGGGCCATGTACTTGGGGGCGATGGCCCCGAACTCCAGGTAGACGTTCGGGTGCTTCCAGGCAACGGCGATCGACTCCCCGACCCACGGCCACCCGCCGTGGTTGCAGACGAGAACCAGGTCCGGGAACTCGCATGCGACCTGATCGACCCAGATCGGGCGGCCGAAGTCGATCGAGCCGTCGAGGGTGAAGTTGACGCCGGTGTGAAGCGTGACCGGCACACCGCGCTTCTGGCAGTACGAGAAGATCTCGCGGCAACTCGGATCGGTCGGGTAGATGCGAAGGAAGCCCGGTTGGAAGACGACTCCCCGCAGACCCAGCTCCTCATGGGCGCGGTCGAGCTCCTCGATCGCGTCGGGCCGGCCGGGCTCGACCGTCGCGATCCCGCCGATGAACAGGTCCGGACGTCGGCCGACGAGCTCGGCGACGCGGTCGTTCCACCAGCGGGACTGGCCTGAGGCCTCGTACTCGGCCTGCATGATCCCCCTGACGTTGAACTTCTCCATCTCCGCAACCAGCGCCTCGAACGGCGTTTGCAGGAGCTCCTCGAGCCCGTACAGCTCGTCGTAGCGGCGCATGCCGGGAGCCGGCTCGACGCGCGGGTCGTCGTCGCTGTCGCGCTGCGGTGGCTTGATCCGAAAGTCGATCAGTTGGCGGTCAGCCATGGTGGCCTCCAGCGGTGACCGGAGCGAAGATCTCCGGCCTGCGGTCTCGGAAGAATCCCCAGTCCCTGCGCAACCGCCGGCTCAGGTCCGTGTCGATCTCGGCTTGGACGACTTGTTCCCCCGCGCGCGCTCGGGCCACGATCTCGCCCGCCGGGCTCGAGAAGAACGACTCGCCGTAGAACTCGGCCTCGTTCCCGCTTCCACTGTCCCGGCCGACGCGGTTGACGCCGCCGACCCAGAGGAGGTTGGCGACGGCGTGGCCCCGCAGCTCGATCTCCCATATGTCACGGCCCGCCGCGGTCGCCGTCGGGACGAAGATCACGTCGGCCCCGGCGAGTGCCTCGATCCGGGGCCCTTCCGGGAAGTGGCGCTCGAAGCAGATGGTCACCCCGACGGTTATCCCGAGGTCGGTCCCGAACACCGGATATCCGAGGTTGCCGGGACGGAAGTAGAACTTCTCCATCCCGCACATGTGGGGCATGCGGACGTCCGGGATGCTGTTCTTCCTGTACTTGCCGACGACCTCGCCGCGGCGGTCGATGAAGGTGGCGGTGTTGTACAGAAGCCCGTCGCTGTCGCGCTCGTACAGCGGGAAGACGACGTAAGCGCCGGCGTCGCGCGCGGCGGCGCCGATCTCCTCGGTGCCCGGGCCGGGGATCGGCTCCGCCAGGCTGCGGCTCTCCGGGTTCTCCTCGAAGCACATGTAGATCGAGGTCGCCAGCTCGGGCAGGCAGATAATCTCCGCCCCGCCCGCCGCCGCCTCGCGAACGAAGCTCGCGGCGCGGCTGACGTTGCGGTCGCGGTCCGTTGAGAAGCCCATCTGGATCAGGGCGCATTTCGCTTTCACCGGCCTGCCTCCGTTCCGTCGTCGCGTCCGGCGCCCGGTTCGACGAGGTCGTCTCCGCCCCCGATGTAGGCCCGGATCACCTTTTTGTCGTGTCGCACCTCGTCGGGGCTCCCGTGCGCGAGCTGCTTGCCCTCGTTGAGCACGTAGATGCGATCGGTCGCCCGCATGATCAGACGCAGGTCGTGGTCGACGAGGAGCGCTCCGAAGCCGAGCTCGTCGCGCAGCCGCAGCATGGTCGCGAGCAGGTCGTCGGACTCGGCCTCGTTCAGGCCGGCCGCCGGCTCGTCCAGCAGGAGGAACTTGGGGTGGGTCGCGACCGCCCTGGCGATCTCGACCCGCCGCTGGATTCCGTAGGGAAGCTCGGTGACGACCGTGTCGGCGTGGGCTTCGAGCTGGAGCCGCGACAGCGCGAGCCTGCTCACCTCGCGCGGCCTGTACCAGCCTCTGGTGGCAGGGTTGCCGCTGGCGGCGACCTCGATGTTCTCGAGCACGGTCATTTCGCTGAACAGCCGCACGTTCTGAAAGGTCCTCGCGATGCCGCTCCGGGCGACCCGGTGGGAGGCTCTTATGGTCCAGTGCTCCTCCCCGCACCGGACGCGGCCTTCGGTCGGGTCGAGGACGCCGGAGATGATGTTGATCAGAGTCGTCTTGCCGGACCCGTTGGGCCCGATCACGCCGACGATCTCACCCTGCTCGACCGTGACGCTCACGTCCGAGAGCGCCCGCAGCCCGGCGAAGGTCTTGGTTATGGATTCGGTGCTCAGAAGCATGGCCGACTCCGAGCGGAGACCGGCGGCGCGGCAGCCGCGCCGCCGGTTTCGCTCGTGCGTGTCGCGTCTACTCGCCGCCCCCGTTCTGCGGCTGAACGGCCTGCGGGACGAACCTGTCCACGAACTCGAACTGCTGGTTCTGGAGGTCGGTCCGCAGGATCACCACGTCCTTCGCCGGGACGCCGCCGAGGCCGGCGTAGGTGATCTCGCCCGTCGGCGCGACGACGTCCTCGAGGTTGTCGAGAGCGTCCCGCACGTCGGGGGGATTGGTCGTCCCCGCCTCGGTGACCGCCTCGTCGACGAGCACTGCCGCGTCACCGCCGATCGCCGCGATGACCAGGGCGGGCGGCGCGCCCGTGGCCTGCTCGTAGAGCGTGTAGAACTCCTCCGTCGCGTTTTCCGGCGCGGTGCCCGGGAAACCGAACGTCATCACCCAGACGTCCCTGGCAGCGTTGCCGGCGGCGAACAGCTCGTCGCCCTCCATGCCGTCGGGGCCGATCACCGGGCCGGTGTAGCCGGCACCCCGCAGGTTCTGCAGGAACGTAACCGCGGCCGGCAGGAAGATCGACGTCATCACGACATCCGGATTGGAGTTCGCGATCGCCGTCGCCTGCGAGGTGTAGCGGGGAGCGTCGAGAGTGAACGTCTGCGTCTCCACGACCTCTCCGCCGAGCTCGGTGAAGCGGGCGTCGGCCGAGCTGATGATCGACTCCGTGTACTCGATGTCGTTCGAGGTCATCATCGCCGCGGTCTGGTATCCCTCGTCATTGGCGAACTCGGCCATCGCCTGGCCCTCCGCCTCGGTGCCGTACACGTTCAGGAACGCGTACTCACCGACCTGCTCGCGGAAGCTCGACCCGGAGCCGCAACTGTTCAGGATCGGGATCTCCTCGCGTTGTGCGATCTGCGCCGCCGGAAGCGACGCATCGACGTCGCACGGGGAGATCAGGAACTGCGCCCCGTTGTCGATCAGCTCCTGGGCGACGACGCCGCAGCGCTGGGGATCGCTGGCGCAGTCCCGAACGTCGAGCTCGATCGGCACCTGGCCGTCGATACCGCCATCGGCGTTGATCGCGTCGATCTGCGCCTGCAGACCCTCGAGGAAAGGCTCCTCGAAGATCGCCAGGCGCCCTGTCTGGCTGGCGGCGTAGCCGACCTGGAAGCTCTCGGCCTCCGATAGCTCGGCACCGCCACCGCCTTCGTCGTCGTCGCCGCCGCACGCTCCTATGACGAGCGCCGAAGCGATGACGGCGATCAGCAGGAAGAATCGCTTACTCATTTTTTCCTCCCTCGTGGGATCGTTTGTCCTTGCCCCGGCGTGGTGAGCTCGAGGTCCTTTCTTGTTGCCGGGTACCGACGGCCCCGAGCTCTTCGTCCTTGTCGGTAAAGCTTTGGGTGTCGACGGCGGCCACCGTTCCCGGCGCCTGCCCGCTGCGCCGGGCGCGGAACCGGGCGGTCGCCTTGGAGAGAAGCTCGTCCAGCTCCCAGCGCCCGAGGATCCCCTCCGGCCGTTTGATCACGGTGAGCAGCACCAGCAACCCGAGGACCACGGGAGTGAGCCCGAAGACCTGGTCGAAGTCGAGCGGCCCGAGGTGAATCCCCCCCGTCTCGGATCGGCGCACGAACTCGGTCACGAGCGTGATCGCCCCGGCGCCGGCGACGGCCCCGGAAACGCTCGGGCCGCCGATGATCACCATGACGATGTAGAGGAAGGTCAGGGTGAAGAAGAAGTCCTGGGGGGCGAGGCTGAGGAAGTAGTGAGCCCAGAGGACGCCCGCCGCTCCTGCGATCCCGGCGCTCAGCACCCAGGACGCATAGCGGGCGCGGGAGATGTCGACTCCGACGGCGCTGCTGGCCAGCTCGTCCGTCCGCGTCGCGCGCAGTCGCAGGCCGACACCCGACTCGCGGAAGAAGCGGGCGATGAAGATCGCTCCGACGGCGACCAGCAGCGCCACCCACACCGTCGTGAACTCCGGGATCCCGGACCATGTCTTGGGGCCCCGGGTGATCTCCTCCCAGTTGCCGATGACCGTGCGGATGATCAGCAGCAGCGCGAGCGTCGCGATCGCGGCCGACCCTCCGCGCAGGCGGACGATGACGAGGCCTGCGACGGCGGCCACCAGGACGGCGATGAGGACCCCGAACAGCAGGGACGGAATGAAGCCGAACTCCGCGTTGAGGAGGAAGGAGGGGGCGTCGGGGATCAGCGAGGGGGCGGTCTTGCGCTCGGTGGGGGTGGTCAGAACGGCGGCGGTGTAGGCGCCGAGCGCGATGAAGCCGACGTGGCCGAAGGTCGGCACGCCGGAGTTGCCCATGAACACCTGGAAGCCGATCACCGCGACCAGGTTGATCAGGAAGGTCAGGGCGACCCGCTTGTCGGTCGGGGTGCCGCCCCACTCGACCCAGACGATCACGACGGCGAGGACGGCGGAAACCAATGCCGCGCCGATCAGCGCGCGCAGGTACCAACGCTCCTGAGCATAGGCCCAAACGCCGCGGATGCCGAACGCCCTGGCCGCCATCAGGCACGCTCCACCAGGGCCGACCGCTCCGCCCGCAGCCCGTGCGGCCGGATGAAGAGGACGATGATCACGATTCCGAAAACGAAGGCGTCGATGAAGGGGGAGGCGCCCTCCGGCAGGGTGGCCTGGAACGAGACCTCCAGCCCGGCGAGCACGAAGCCGCCCAGCACCGCCCCGGAAAGGCTGCCGAGGCCGCCAATCACCGCGGCGATGAAGCCCTTCAGCAAGGGGACGAACCCGGTTGTCGGCGAAACCAGCGCGGCGGTGGCGAGAAAGAAGAACGCGGCAACGCCGGCGAGCAGCCCGGAGAGCGCGAACGCGCCCCGGATCAGGGCATTTGCGCGGACCCCCATCAGTCGCGTCACGTCGAAGTTCTCCGCTGCCGCGCGCAGGGCGATGCCCCGCGCGGAGCGCCGCAGGAACAGCAGGACCGCCGAGAGCAGGACGACCGTCGTGGCGAACGTCAGGACGTCGAGGGTCCGGATCACGATGCCGGCGACCTCGAACGTGTCCTGGGTCCAGGACGGGAACGGGATCGCCTCCGGCCGGGCGCCGGCGAACATCAGGAACAGGTTCTGGATGACGACGCTGAGCGCGAGCGAGCCGAGCAGGGTCGTCGCGACGTGTGCGCCGCGCAGGGGCCGGTAGGCGACGCGCTCCATCAGCACGGCGGCGACGGCGGCCGCGGCTATCGACAGGGGAATGATCAGCGCCCACGGCACGTCCCAGATCGCGAGCACCACCATCGTGTAACCGCCGACCGTCACCAGCTCGCCGTGGGCGAAGTTGATCAGCCCGAGCAGGCTGAAGACGATGGCGATGCCGAGCGCAAGCAGCGCGTAGATGCTGCCGAGCGCGAGCCAGTTGATCACGTACTGCGCCACCTCGGTCATGACCCGTTCTCCACCCCGAGGCCGAGGAACGCGCGCTCGACATCACCCGTCTCGCGCAGCTCGGCGGATTCCCCCTCCAGCTCGACGCGACCGGTGCTGAAGACGTAGGCGCGGTCGGCGACCCGCAGGGCTCTCTCGACGTTCTGCTCGGCGAGGATCAATGTCGTGCCCCGCGCGCGGAGCTGCTCGATCAACTCGAAGACCCGCTCGACGACGATCGGGGCGAGGCCGAGCGAGGGCTCGTCGAGGAGCAGGAGCTCCGGGTCGCTCATCAGCGAGCGCGCGATCGCGAGCTGCTGCTGCTCTCCGCCCGAAAGCAGCCCTCCGAAGACGTCGAGCTTGTCCTGCAGGACGGGGAAGAGCGTCAGCGCTTCCTCGAGCCGCTGGGGATATTCCCGCTGACCGTTGATCCCGGCACCGACGCGGAGGTTCTCGCGGGTCGTCAGCGAGCCGAACACCTCGCGCCCTTCAGGCGTCAGCGAGATGCCCCGCTCGACGATCCGCTCCGGCGAAAGTCCGGTGATGTCCTCCCCCGCGTAGACGATCCTGCCGCCGCTCACGTCGATCATCCCGACGATCGCCTTGAGGGTGCTCGTCTTTCCCGCGCCGTTCGCACCCAGGATCGCGACCACCTCCCCCGGCTTCACCGTCAGGTCGACATCCCTGACCGCGACGGTCGAGCCGTAGCGGGCGGTGATCGCCTCCAGGTGAATCAGCGCGTCCCCCGAGGGCTCCCGACCGTCCGGCGGGCGTCGCGAGCTCCAGCGTTTGAGCTGAGTGAGGATGGAAGGCATCCGAGTCCGTCTCGTGCCTGATCCTGAGGGCGACCCGGTCTTCGCTCTATGGCGAGACTGGCGCAGGAGTCAAAGTCGGGTTGCGCCACTGTGGCGCGGGATCTGGCCCTCCGCCTGGGCTACCGTCAGCGGGCATGACGGACAGCGTCACGCTGCGGACATTCATGTCACAGGAGGATGTCCACTATGCGGGTGGCCTGGTCGCGGGTGCGAGGGTCCTGGAGCTCTTCGGAGACGCGGGCACGGCACTGCTGCTGGAAACCGACGGCGTCGAGGGGCTGCTCGCCAGCTACGAGGACGTGCAGTTCCTGCAACCGGTTCAGGCCGGCAACCTGGTCGACGTCACCGCGACCCTGCTGTCGTCGGGAAGGACGTCCAGGCGCCTCTCGTTCGTGGCCGCGGTCGGAGGCAACCCGGTGTGCACCGCCAATGCGGTCGCAATCGCCAAGCAGTTCGGGGGCGAGGTGAGCGGATGAACAAGTACGACCTCGACGGTCGGGTCGCGCTCGTCACCGGAGCGTCGGCCGGCCTCGGGGCGGAGTTCTGCCGAGGATTGGCCGAGTCCGGCGCGCATGTCGTCCTCGCGGCGCGCCGCGAACGGCTGCTGGAGGAAGTCGCCGCGGAGATCGAGCGCGAGCACGGCAGCCGGACTCTCGTGGTCCCGACCGACGTCTCGGAGGAGGCGGAAATCGTGGCCATGGTGGAGGCGGCCGTCAACGCCTTCGGCAGACTCGACCTGCTGGTGAACAACGCCGGCACCCTGATCGCGAAGCCGGTTCTGGAGCAGACGCTCGACGACTGGGACCAGGTCATCGACGTCAACCTGACCTCCGCGTTCCTCGCTTCGCGGGAGGCGGGAAGGGTCATGGTCGAGCAGCGCTCGGGAGTGATCGTCAACATCAGCTCGATCTTCGCGTTCAGCGCGACCGAGCAGTTCAAGGAGGTCAGCTACTACGTGTCGAAGTCGGGCCTGACCATGCTGACGCGGGCGCTCGCCGTCGAGCTGGGCGGCGACGGTGTTCGCGTCAACGCCGTGGCGCCCGGCTTCTTCCCGACCGACATTGCCACAGGGGTGACCGACGAGGTCCGCGCCAGCCTGATCCATCCCCGCAACGCCCTGCCGGAGACCGCGCGAAACGAGTGGATACGGGGAGCAGTCTGCTTCCTGGCCTCCGACGATGCAGCGTTCATCACGGGCGAGACGCTTGTCGTCGACGGCGGCTACCTGGCGTACTGATGGCTGCCTCGGGGCATTCGACGACGGGGCGGCTGAGCATGCGGCTCAGCCTGATCCAGATGAACAGCGCCGACGAGCCGGCGGCCAACGTCGCGAAGGCCGAGGGACTGATCGACGAGGCCGTGGAGGCGGAGCGACCCGACCTCGTGGTCCTGCCCGAGTTCTTCAACACGATCTATTTCGCCCAGCACCGCGACTACGCCTACATGGACCTCGCCGAGCCGGAGAAGGGTCCGACCACGACTGCGATGCGCGCCAAGGCACGCGAGCACGGCGTCCACCTGGTCTCGACGATCTATGAAGAGGAGTCCGCAGGCGTCTACTACGACACGGCGATGCTGATCGACCGCGAGGGGGAGATCGTCGGCAAGTACAGGAAAGCGCAGCCGGCGGCTGTGCGGAGCCTGGAAAAGATCTACTTCCGCTACGGATCACGCTTCCCGGTCTTCGAGGTCGACGGGTGGCGGGTCGGCTTCATCGTCTGTTACGACACGTTCTTCCCCGAGTCGGCCCGCTGCGTGACCCTCAACGGGGCCGAGCTGATCGTCGTCCCTTTCGCCTCCCCGCACCAGGTCCTCTGGCGCGACGTGATCCGTACCCGGGCCTTCGAGAACGGCGCCTACTTCGCGCCCTGCAACAAGGTCGGCTCCGAGGATGATTGGACCTTCGGCGGACAGAGCATGATCGTCGACCCGCTCGGCGAGGTCCTCGCGGAAGCAGACGACGTGAGCGAGCGAATCGTTTCCGCGTCCATCTCCCGCGAGGCGGTGCGCGAAGCACGCAGGCGCTACCCGATGCAGCGCGACCGCCGGCCGGATCTCTACAGGCCGATCTGCACGCCGACGGAGGACCTGACGCCTGCGGGCTGAGCGGCGATGAAATCCGAGCCCCGCTCCGGCGACGACGAGCCACGCTTCGGGAGCGCCGCGGCGTGGCTGATCCCTTCTCTCAGTTACATGATGCTGGTCGGCTTGCTCGGGATCACGACGAAGCTCGCCCTGGACGACCTGGAGTGGCCGCAGCTGGTGCTGTGGACGTCGATCTCCTACGCGGTGATCGCGATCTCCCTGGTGGCGCTCGGGGGACAGCGCCTGCAGCTCGTGCCGGATGCGCGCTGGGGGGTGACCTCGGGCGGGTTCGCCGCGACCGCCCTGATCATGCTCTTCCTCGCCATCGACAGCGGCGAAGTGAGCACGGTCATCCCGATCACCGCGTCCTATCCCGCGGTGACCCTGGTGCTCGCGGCGCTGGTCCTGAAGGAAAGGGCGACCCCGAAGCGGATTCTGGCCACCTCCCTGGTGATCGCAGGCGTGATCCTGCTCACGGTGGAGGGATGACCGCCGACTGGCTGCTGCCCGCCGCCGCCTTCGTCGTGATCGAGGGTGCCCTCGGAGTGACGACGAAACTCGCATTGCGCTCGATCGGCTGGCGCGAGCTGCTGATCTGGACCGCGCTCGCCTACGCGGTGCTGGCGCTCTGCCTGATCGCGGTCTCGGGGGAGCGTGTGCCGCTCGGCGCCGGCGCGGGCTGGGCGGTCGTCTCCGGGATCTTCGCTTCCGTGGGGCTGCTGACCTTCTTTCTGGCCCTCGAGCGCGGCGAGGCGAGCAAGGTGGTGCCGGTGTCGGCCGCCTACCCGCTGGTCACGGCGGTGCTGGCTGCGCTGGCGCTTTCCGAGGAAGTGAGCCTGCTGCGCGGCCTCGGCACGATTCTGGTCGTGTTCGGGATCGTCCAGCTCGGGCGGGACTGAACGGTCAACTCTCCGGCGGCGCCTCGACCGCGCCGCGCTCGGCGCCGACATGGGCCTGGGCGAACATGCTGCGCAGCAGCTCCACCGCCACGCGGGGGGCGCGCTTCTCCAGCTCGCGCAGCCCGTCCGGCGTCAGGACCAGCAGCTCCATCGGCGTGTCGGCGACGACGTCGCTGGTGTGCGGCTCCCCGGTGATCGCCGAGCGCTTGCCGAAGCTGCTGCCGGCCGGCAGCACCGCGACCCGCATCGGCTCGCCGTCCTCGCCCGGGACGAGGGCGCTCGCCTCTCCGGAGAGCACCAGGAAGATGCCCTCTGCCGGAGCATCGCGGGCGACGAAGGTCTCGCCGGCCTCCGCGGTGCGCGGCTCGAGCACCTGGTGGACGACCTCCTGCTCCGACGGCTCGAGTTCGTCGAGCAGGGCGTGGCTGGCTGGGTCGATCGCCTCGGCGGTCGCGCGCTCGATGCCGGCCTTCTCGATCATCACGTCCTCGGCCCAGGCGAGCGCCTCGTCGGAGTCCGAGAAGACCGGGTTGCCGCCGTCTCCCGCGCCGGGCAGGACGTTGTCGGGGTCGACGAGGGCGACGCGGCAGTCGAAGCGGTCGAGCCGGGCGCGGCTGTCCTCGAGAAGCCGCCGGGAAACGTCGGCGATCTCCGCCACGCGGCTGACGTCGAGCACTATCGCGTCGGACTCCGGCGCTCGACCCGCCAGCTCGCGCATGACCGCCTCGGTGCCGGCGAAGAGAAGGTCGCCGTGCAGCTCGTAGATCCAGGCTCGCCAGCCCTGCTCGGCGAGGAACTCGTGCTCCTCGGGGGTGCGGCGGCGGCTGGAGGGGCGGGAGCGCAGGTCGCTTGCGGAGCGCACGGCGGAGCGGCGCGCCCGGGTGACGTGCAGGAAGTGCAGCTCCAGCTCGCGTGAGATCTGCCGGCAGGCGTTGACCCCGCGCACGCTGTTGCCGTGCCGGTCGAGGCGGGGCGCGAAGACGGCGAGCCCTATCTGTCCCGGCAGGACGGCCATCACACCACCGCCGACGCCGCTCTTGGCGGGCATGCCCACGTCGGCGACCCACTCGCCGGCCGCGTCGTACATGCCGCAGGTCGTCATCACGCTCAGCACCCGCTCGACCAGGGGGGCGTCGAGCACGCGCTCCTCGGTGCGGGCGTGCTGGCCGCCGTTGGCGAGCGTCGCCGCCATCAGCGCCAGGTCGCGGCAGTCGACCTTCAGGGCGCACTGGCGGAAGTAGAGCTCGACGGCGGGGTCCGGGTCACCCTCGATCACGCCGGAGCCGCGCAGCAGGTGGCCGATCGCGCGGTGGCCGTGGGCGGCCGCGTAGTCGGCGGCGAAGATCCCCTCGTCGATCTCCAGCTCCCGCCCCGCCCAGCGGGAGAACGCCCTTCGCAACCGCTCGTAGCGCTCCTCGAGAGTCTTCCCGGCGACCAGCGATGCCGCCGCGATCGCGCCGGCGTTGATCATCGGGTTGCGCGGGCGGCCGGTGACGGGATCGAGGCTGATCTCGTTGAAGGCGTCGCCCGAGGGCTCGACGTCGATCTTCTCGTCCACCGCCTCGATGCCGCGGTCGGCGAGCGCCAGGCCGTAGGTGAACGGCTTGGAGACCGACTGGATCGTGAAGTCGACGCGCGTGTCCCCCACCTCGTAGACGTAGCCGTCGCCGGTCGCCAGGCAGATGCCGAAAGCGTCGGGGTCGACCGCCTCCGCCATCTCCGGGATGTGGCCGGCGACCGCCCCGCTGAGGTCCTCCGCGTGGGCGGCGTGCACCTCGGCGAGGTAGTCCTCGACGACCAAGCTCGGCATCGGCTCAAGATAGACGGCCGGAGCGCTTCGGGCGAGGCCCGCGCCACGGGGTCCCCGGCCGGTGCCCCGGCCCCGGAGCCGGGGTCAGGCGTCCGGCGCCACGCGCTCGACCATCGGGGTGAGGACCTCCCGGGCGAAGCGGCGGAGTTGCGCGTCGCTGTCCGGGTCGGGGTCGGTCGGGGGCAGCGCCACGTAGGTGACGAACAGGCGGGCGAAGACGTTCGCGACCCACTGCGCCGAGCGCGACGGGGCGCCCGGCCGCTCGCCGTGGATCTGACGCGCGATGAACGCCGTCCCGGTCGCCAGCAGCGCCGCGTCGTCCGCTGCGAGCGCCTCCGTGAACGCCCCCACGCCGGATTGCCCGACACGGCGGAGCATCGGGTGGTCGCGGGAGAACTCGACCGCGGCCACGAATGCCTCGGCCACCCCGTCGCGAGGGTCTCCGGCCCGGTCGATACCCGCGGCGACGGCGGCGAGGAAGCGCTGGGTCTCGCGCAGGATCAGCGCCTGGACGAGGTCGTCGCGGCGGGGAAAGCGCCTGTAGGCGGTCATCCGGGCGACCCCCGCGCGGCGGACCACGTCCTCCACGGTGAGGCGCCGCAGGCCGACAGCGGCCGCCTCCTGGACTGCCGCGTCGAGGATGCGCTCGCTGGTGAGGTCCTCGGGCTCGCCCGGATCGCCTTCCGCCGCGGCGGCGCGCGAGAGGAGCTCCGCCAGGCCCGCCTCCATCAGCCCGCGGCGGGAACGGCGGGCCGCAGGCGCGCAGGCGCCTCGCGGACGCGGCCGGCGGCGCCGGCCTCGGCGCGCTCGCGCGCCATCGCCAGGTGGGGCGGCGTGCCGAACGCCCAACGCAGCGAGCGGGTGTCGAGGCGCAGGTACGGCTCGACCAGGGCGACCTGGGCGAGCGCGGAGTGATCGAAGCCGGTGAGCCGCCGCGCCCAGGCGGGGGCGAGGCTCATCCCCGCGTGCACGGCGAGCCGGTGCGCGGCGCGGTCGAGGGAGGCCGGCAGCGACGGGCCGAAGGGCGCCGTCAGCAGGAACTCGAAGAACTCGCGCGTCTGCTCGTTGACGCCGAGCTTCGGGCGCATCCGCTCGACAAAGTCGTCCAACTCGGCCATCGACTCGGGCACCGAGTCGGCGCCGCCCATGCGGCCGATCACCGCCTGCTCGGAGAGGTAGCGGTCGCGCTCCCGCGGCGAGAGCGGCCTTCTGTAGCGCTCGAACGCGGACATGATCATCCACGGGATGCAGGTGTGCACCCAGGCGATCAGCTCCGGATCGAGCGCCCGGTAGGGAACTCCGTCGGGCCTAGTGCCGTTGATCCGGGCGTGGACCCGCTTGACCCGCTCGATCAGCCCGGTCGCCGCCTCGGTGTTGCCGAAGGTCGTGCCGAGCACGTAGCCGAGGGTGGTGCGGGCGCGCCTGAACGGGTCGTCCCGGTAGGAGGAGAGGTCCTGCACGCCGGCGATCACCGACGGGTGCATGATCTCCAGCACGATCGCCGGGACGCCGGCGACCGCGACCGAGGCGATGTCCCCGTTCACCTCCCAGGAGACGCTGCCGGCGCCGATCAGCCCGGGGTCCCCCGCCGGGCCGCCGTACATCCGGGGGTCGTCGTGCCGGCCGCTGAGCTTGGCGAAGTCGTCGACGATTCGCCGCTTGATCGGGGTTGAGAGGGGCAGCATGCGAGCCTCGCTTCTGGTAAGGATGGTAGGACTTATAGCTAAGTCCTACCATATTTCACGCCGGACCTCCGGCGCGGGCGCCGCAGGTCCGGGCTCAGCGCAGACTGCGGCGCAGGAAGCGGATCGTCGGCTTGAGGACGGTCGGGGCGAAGAGCGGGGCGTGCAGCGTGCCGGGCAGCATCCAGAGCGGCGCCCGCACCCCTTCGGCCCGCAGACGGCGCGCCATCCGCCGCGCCTGGCCGGCGGGGATCAGCTCCCGGCGCGAGTTGACGATCATCGTCGGCGGGTCGTCGGGGCTTGCGTGGACGATCGGCGAGGCGGCGGCGGCGCGGCGCGGGCAGCGCGCGCAGCCGAGGAAGCCGGCGACCTCGAAGGGCAGGACGCGGTGCAGGTCGCCGGTTCGCAGGTCGAGCGGCCCCGACCAGGAGGCGACGGCGCCGAGGCGGCTGCCTCTGGTGAGCGGGCCGCGCCCGGTGGTCCCGACCAGGGCGGCCAGGTGGGCGCCGGCGGAGATGCCGAGCGCGCCGACCTGCCTCGGGTCGACCCGGAAACGGCGCGCGTTGCGGCGGACGAAGCGCACCGCGGCGCGCAGCTCACGCGGCTGGCGCGGGTAGCCGGCGCGGCCCTCGCCGACCAGCGTGTAGCCGACGCCGAAGGCGACGAAGCCGGCGCGGGCCAGGTCGTGGGCGAGGGTAGCCACGTCGAGCTTGTTCCCGTAGCGCCAGCTGCCGCCGTGGACGACCAGCACCGCGGGACGGGGCGAGGGCAGGCGCGCTCGCCGGTAGACGTCGAGCGCCGGACCGTCCGGGCCGGCATAGCGAAGGTCGCTCTGAACCTGCACGGGGTTGGCGGCGCTGGAGGAGGTGGCGTCTCCGCCGCAGGCGGCAAAGAGGAGGGCGGCGACCGTGGCCGCGATCAGGACGTGTCTAGGCGATCGGTCGATTCACCGACCGTAGCGATCGGTGGAGAGAACCAGCTGGTCGGGGATCGCCGCGCGGGGCGGCGGCGCCGGGTCGGCGCGGACGGAGACCGTCTCGGCGACGCTGCGGGTCACCTCGTGCTTGCGGTCGGCGGAGGCGACGGTGACCCCGTTCTGGTCGGAGCTCTCGACCGTGCCCTCGAGGCCGGGCTCCAGGCCGGCGTTGCTCAGGTAGTGGAGCAGCTCCTCCGCCTCGTTCTCGAAGCGCAGCACCCGGACGCCGGCGCCGACCTCGACGTCGGCCAGCAGCGAGCCCTGCTCGCGCTCGCCCTCGACGATCGGGTGACCGTGCGGGCAGGTCTTGGCGTCGCCGATCGCCGCGTACATCCGCTCCTCCAGCACCGGCGACATCGCGTGCTCGATCCGCTCCGCCTCCTCGTGCACCTCGTCCCAGGGGATGCCGAGCACGTCGGTGAGGAAGCGCTCGATCATCCGGTGGCGGCGGACGATGTAGCTGGCGTGCTCGCGGCCGGACTCGGTGAAGTCGAGCGACTTGTCCTCGTTGCGCTGGACGTAGCCGTCCTCGACCAGGCGGCCGACCATCTCGTGCACGGTCGGCGGCGAGAGCTGCATCGCGCGGGCGATGTTGGCGCCGGTCATCGGCAGCCCCGCCTCCCAGATCCAGAACATCGTCTCCAGGTATTCCTGCTCTGCGACTGTCGCGTGCTCCTGGGTCAAGGCGGTCTCCTTCGGGGGTGCGAGTCGATCCTAGCCGGACCGCGGCCGCAGGTGGCGCGGCGCATCCGGGGTCTCGACTGAGCCGCGGTCAGTTTCGCTCGGCCAGGGTGGAGACGACCGCCTCGTAGAAGCCGTCGCCGGTGCGGCCCTCGGTGACAGCGACGTTGTCGTAGGCGCCGAGCACGGCGCGCAGGCCGCCGTCGCGCTCCGGCCCGTTGGCGACGACGAAGAAGCGGCCGACGGCGGTGGCGACCTCGAGGTCCTCGACCGAGTCGCCGACGCCGATGCAGTGCTGCGGCTCGTAGCCGCGGGCCCGCATGTGGGCGGCGACCGCATTCGCCTTGCTGACCAGGCGGGGGACCAGGTGGTAGGCGTGAGTGGGGCCGTCGACCGCCTCCATCGGCCGCCCGATCGCGCCGTTGTCGAGCAGCCGCAGGTCGTCGTTGCCGGTCTCCGCCAGCAGGGCGTTGGCCTCCTCGACGTCGACCTTGCCGCGAAAGAGGTGGGAGAGGACGCGGCCGGTGTGCCAGGGGGAGTGGTACTCGAGCCGCCCCCCGAAGCGGTCGAAGAGCAGCTGCGGCACGCCGCGCGCCTCCATCTGCTCGTAGACGGTGCCGCTCTCGTCGGGGACGAGGTCGCCGGTCAGCAGCGTCGTCTCGCGGTCGACGACGAAGGCGCAGCCGGCCTCGTAGATGTAGGAGGACTGGCCGATCAGCCGCGCGTCCTCGCTGACCTGCGGCTCGCGGCGGCCGGACATGATCACGATCTCCGCGTCGGCGCGGTGGCAGGCCTCGATGCCCTTCGCCTGCATCATCGAGAAGCCGCCCTCGCTGTCGGCGAACAGGGAGCCGCCGCGGCCGAGCAGGGTTCCGTCGAGGTCGGTGTAGACGCATCGGAGGGGCATCGTGGGGTGGCCGGTACCGTAGCCGGGTGAACTGGCGCCTGACCGATCGCGTGCTTTCTCTGGACCAGCCGATTGCCGCCGGGATCGTCAATGTCACCACCGACTCGATGTTCGAGGGAGCTAGGAGCGGGACGCCCGAGCGGGCGGTTGAAGATGGGATGGGGTTGGTCGAGGCGGGGTTTGACATGTTGGATGTGGGGGCGGTGGCGGCGCGCAGCGGGCCGGCAGTGGCGGCCGAGGAGGAGGCCGCGGCGCTGGCGCCGGCGGTCGAGGGACTGGCCGGAAGCGGTGTGCCGGTGTCGGCCGACACGTTCTCGGTCGAGGTGGCGCGGGCGGCGCTGGGGGCCGGCGCGGTCGCCGTCAATGACATCTCGGGCGGCTCTGAGGAGATGTTCCGCCTGGTCGCCGAGGCGGGCTGCGGCTACGTGCTGATGCACATCGAGGGGCCGCCGCGGGTCGACCGTCCGGCGCGGGAGTACGGCGACGTGGTGGCGCACCTAAAGAGGTGGTTCGCGGAGCGGGTCGAGGCCGCCGCGGCGGCCGGCGTCGACCCGGAGCAGATCGCGATCGACCCCGGCTTCGACTTCGACCTCACGGTCGAGCAGGACCTGGAGGTCCTGCGGCGGCTGGGCGAGCTGCGCGAGCTGGGGCGGCCGCTCTACGTTTCGCTGTCGCGCAAGGACTTCGTCGGCGCGGTGGCGGCCGGCTCCTGGGAGGGGCGGCTGCCGGCGGAGGAGCGCGAGTGGGGAACGGTCGCCGCCGCGACGCTGGCGGTGCGCGAAGGCGCGGACATACTGCGCCTCCACGACCGCAGCGCGTTGCAGGCCGTCCGCGTCGCGGGGCTCGTCACGCGTCCCGCACGGAGCACTGCCTAGTGGCGAAGAGCCTCCTCGAGACCCCGTGGGCCATTGCCCTGGATCCGGCGAGGCGTGATGGACGGATCGTAGCGGAGAGTGGAGAGGAAGCACGAAAGGCGAAGACGGTCGCCCTGCCCCGCTCCCTCGACCCCGGCTTCGCCGAGGCGCTGCGGGGCGCCGGCGTCGAGCGCCTCTACTCGCACCAGCGCCAGGCGCTGGAGGCAGCGGCGTCCTCGCACCTGGTGATCACCAGCGGCACCGCCTCGGGCAAGTCGCTGGCCTTCAACCTGCCGGTGCTGGACGGGATCGCCCGCGATCCGAAGCGCCGCGCCCTCTACCTCTACCCGACCAAGGCGCTGGCCCAGGATCAGGCGCGCAAGCTGGGCGAGTTGCGGCCGCCCGGGCTGCGCGAGGCGATCTACGACGGCGACACCCCGCGGGAGGAGCGGCCGGCGATCCGCCGCCGCAACAACCTCGTGCTCACCAACCCGGACATGCTCCACATCGGCGTCCTCCCGCACCACAAGGGGTGGGGCGACTTCCTCGCCAACCTCGGCTGGGTCGTCGTCGACGAGGCCCACACCTACCGCGGCGTGTTCGGCTCCCACGTCGCCAACGTGCTGCGGCGGCTGCGCCGCGTCGCCCGCGCCTACGGGGCGGAGCCGCGCTTCCTGCTCGCCTCGGCGACGATCGCCAACCCGGTGGAGCTGGCCGAGCGGCTGGTCGGCGCGCCGTTCGAGCTGGTCGACGACGACGGGGCGCCGAGCGCCGGGCGGGAGATCGCGATGTGGAACCCGCCGCTGATCGACAAGGCGAGCGGGACGCGTCGCTCGGCGCTCTCGGAGGCGGCCGACCTGCTGGCGGAGCTGGTCGCTCAGGGAGTGCGAACGATCTGCTTCCTGCGCAGCCGCCGCGGGATCGAGCTGATCCAGCGCTTCGCCCGCGACAACCTTGTCGCCCGCGGCAAGCCGGAGCTGGCCGAGCGGATCGCCCCCTACCGGGCCGGCTACACGCCGCAGCAGCGGCGCGAGATCGAGGCGCGCCTGACGAAGGGCGAGCTGCTCGCCGTCGTCGGCACGGACGCGCTGGAGCTGGGCATCGACATCGGCGAGCTGGACGCGGCGATCTGCGTCACCTTCCCCGGCACGGTCGCCAGCCTGCGGCAGATGTGGGGGCGCGCCGGGCGGCGGCGGCGCGGCCTCGCCGTCTACGTCGCCGGCGAGGACGCGCTGGACCAGTTCTTCTGCCGCCACCCGGACGAGTTCATCGGCCGCCCGGTGGAGGCGGCGATCCTCGACCACGCCAGCGAGCAGATCGCCTCCCGCCACCTGGTCGCCGCCGCCTACGAGCTGCCGCTCACCGACTCCGACGACGAGGTCTTCGGCGAGGGCTGGCGGGAGCGGGCGGAGCGATTGGCGGGAGCCGGCGAGCTGCGCCGCGCCGGGTCGCGGCTGCTGCCGGCGCGCAGCGAGTTCGTCGCCTCGAAGATCGCGCTGCGCTCCGCCTCGCCCGACTCGGTCGCGGTGATTGAGCGGGAGTCGGGGGAGATGCTCGGCCTGGTCGAGGCGGAGCGGGCCTTCACCACCATCCACCCTGGCGCCGTCTACCTGCACATGGGGCGCTCCTACGAGGTGCAGCAGCTCGACGTGGAAGGGCGGCAGGCGATCGTCCGCCCCTTCGACGAGGACTGGTACACCCGCCCCAAGAAGGAGACCGACATCTGGATCGAGGCGACCCACCGGCAGCGACAGGTCGCGGGGGTGGAGCTGAGCTTCGGCGAGGTCTCGGTGACCGAGCAGGTGATCGCCTACCAGCGGGTCTCGATCTCCGACCAGCAGCCGTTCGACATCGTCGCCCTGGAGCTGCCGGAGCAGAGATACGTGACGCAGGCGCTCTGGTACGTGCTGCCGGAAGGGGTCACCGGGGAGCTGCCGATCGAGGCGCTGCTCGGGGCGCTGCACGCGACCGAGCACGGCCAGATCGCGGTGCTGCCGCTGATCGCGATGTGCGATCGCTGGGACATCGGCGGCCTCTCCACCAACGTCCACGCGCAGACCGGCAGCCCGACGATCTTCGTCTACGACGGCCACCCGGGTGGGGTCGGCATCACCCTGCGTGGCTACGAGCAGTTCGAGCGGCTGCTCGGTGACGCCGAGCGGCTGATCGGCGAGTGCCCATGCGAGTCCGGCTGCCCCTCCTGCGTGCAGAGCCCGAAGTGCGGCAACCTCAACGAGCCGCTGCACAAGGCGGGCGCTTTGGAGCTGATGCGAGCCATGCTGAGTCGCTCATGAGAGAAACAAGGCCGTGGCACAGATTTCGGTAATCGGTTCGGGGGATTGCAAAGAAGAGTCCGAGGCCTGGGAATTGGCCGAGGAGGTCGGGCGGCGGTTGGCCGAGGCCGGTGTGGTGGTTGTCTGCGGCGGGCTGGGCGGGGTGATGGAGGCGGCCTCGCGGGGCGCCGCGCAGGCGGGCGGCACGGTGGTCGGCGTCATCCCGTGGGACTCGCCCGAGCAGGCCAACCCGCACTGCACCCACGTGGTCTCGACCGGGATCGGCTACGCGCGCAACCTGGCGGTGGTCGCCTCCGGCGAGGCGGTGATCGCGGTCGGCGGCGAGTGGGGCACGCTCTCGGAGATCGGCCACGCCCGCAACCTCGGCCGCCCGGTCGTCGCCCTGCGCAGCTGGACGCTGACCGGCGAGGGCCAGATGGCTTCCGCCCCGGGCATCGTCCACGCCGACACCCCCGAGGCCGCCGTCAGCGCCGCCCTCGAGGCGGTCGACGCCTGACCCATCGCCAACGGGACGATTTCCGTCTGACATAGCGACGCTTCCGGCCCGTCGGCAAGTAGCCTTGCGGGTCCAGGCGAGGTAGCTCAGTTGGTAGAGCACACGACTGAAAATCGTGGTGTCCCCGGTTCGATTCCGGGCCTCGCCATCCGAATCGCCTCTCGTTGTCCCTGCTAATCAGCAGGTTTTCCCAGGCCGCTGTTGGTGAGCGATGACGGCTGGGGGGTGTTTCGGCGCTTGGAGTCCAAATCGGAGTCCAAAACCCCCGTTCGGCGGCAATCTCGCCGAACCTCTAGCGCTACGTTCCCCTCATGCAGGCCACAGTCCGGCGATGGGGCCTTTCTGTACGGGCGCAGAGCCCCGACATCCTGGCCTGGACCCCTCCAACGTTGTCACCTCAGGCCGCTGAGTTCTGAAGTGTGAGGCCATCTTCCCAGGTGGCTGCAACCTCCTTCGGGGTCTTGTAGTTGAGGAACTGGTGGGGACGGTGGTGGTAGCGCTCGACGTAGGCGGTAATCGCCGCCCTGGCGTCTGCGAGGGTCTCGTATTCGTTGCGCCAGACCTCGCGCTCCTTGAGCTTTGAGAACCAGGACTCGATGAACGCCTGGGACTCGGGGTCGCGGTAGCCGCCGCGGCGGTGGGCGATGCCCAGCTCCTTCAGGTAGGCGCGAAAGGAGCGGGAGGTGTAGGCGGTGCCGTTGTCGGTGCCGAGGGTGAGCTGATCTGCGGCGATGCCGCGATCTTGGGCAGCCCGCCCCACCACCGCGATCGCCTCCTGCGCGCGGCAGCGCAGGTCCAGGGAGTGGCCGGTGATCTCCCGCGTGCAGCAGTCGATCGCCGCGTTCAAATAACACCAGCCGTGCTCTGCCACCCAGACGCTGGTCATGTCCATGTGCCAGAGCTGATCGGGGCGCTGCACTTGGAAGTGCCCGGGCCGGCGGCGCCGGCCGGAGGGGCGATGGCGCTGCAGCAGGCGCTCTGCGCGCATCACCCGCTGGGCTCGCTTGCGCGAGACCGGCCGGCCGAGCTCGCGACTGGTGAGCGCGGCGACCATGCGGGTGCCGTCGGTGGGGTTTTCCTTGGCCACCTCGACGATCGCCTCATCGACCGCTCCCCTCGCCGGCCGAGGGCCTGGGCGGGCCCTCGGCTTGGGGGTGCGGTAGATCGCCTGGCGGGAGATCCGCATGACGCGCGCCACCACCGCGGCCTTGCGGCCGCGTGCCACCAGCTGGCGGGACCGGGCGACGCGCTCTCTCACTCCCAGCCCCGCAATGCTTCCCCCGCCACCTCCAGCTCATAGGTCTTGCGGCCGAGGGTGCGCTCCAGCTCTCCGATGCGCTTTCTCAGCTCCCTCTCGCCGGCGCGCTCGTCCTTTCCGGCCAGCGCGACCTTGCCGCCCTCGAGGATCTTGTCGCGCCAGGAGTAA
>Ga0299914_10000276_pt1 | contig 30839 bp, 31 predicted proteins | sample RVTome_10_FD_201361 | JGI IMG/M metagenome (GOLD analysis project Ga0299914, IMG submission 201361) | Soil microbial communities from uranium-contaminated site in the Upper Colorado River Basin, Wyoming, United States - RVT153D57 (version 2) ... | reverse complement strand
CAAATTTGTCTTGGGTTCTCCGAACCCGCACCAATAGCAATCTATAACTAATACTGAAACGCATGAACCAGCTGGCCCTCAATTATTATTCCAGGGCCCCTGAGTCATCGAGTCCGAAAATTGAAGTTTTTTTTGTCGAGTCCCTCTGGGCCCGCTAAAAATAAAAAAACGTTCAAAAAATGGACTCAATGCTTAACAACATAAGGTCTTTGAATGAATAAGCTTGCGTGGCAAAAGGTGTCAACCGCTCAATAGAGAATATCAAATTTCAGATCAGCGTACAGGAGCAACAATATGTTTTTTCTCTCGGAACCCTCTGGGCTCTCCTACTTGTATAATTAGTTGTCTAGAGGTGATGATGTATTTCTGTGAGAAAATAAACTTCAAGCAAATAGGGCAGATGTAGAATTTGTTGTACAATTTTACACCATATTATTTCATGTTACTAGTAGGTTTTGTAAGTTAGGAACTACGCAGCACATTGATGTTATCAACGGTCAATAACAATACCCATTACAAGTAAACGGATATTCCATTCTTAAATATCCTTATCTGATCCTCATAATTTAAAACTGGCCAAAAGTGAATCCGATTGACTCCTGCATCAACGAAGTTTCTTATCTTGCGGAGACATTTATCCAAAGAGCCGAAAAGAAGCATTTGCTCCAAGTCTTCTGCAGGTCGTCTTAGAGCTGGAGCCAGTATTTCTCTAACGACCTTGCGAACCCTATCCTTGTCATCATCAATATATCCAAACATCGACATAACGGAGTTGTCAAACAGCTCCTCCTCCTCGTCCTTTCCTAGCGATTTTCTGTAGGCGAGCAAGAAATTCCATTTCTCTTTGAATTTTGTTGGAGTGATATTATAGGCTGAAGCCATCCAGCCGTTACTGTATTTTGCAAGCCTTTTGAGTCCTACTTCAGAACCCCAGCTGCCAACATAGATTGGGGGGTGAGGTTTTTGTACTGGCTTAGGCAGTAGTATGATGTCTCTGAGAGTATAATACTTCCCTTTGTAATCAATGGATTTAGTAGTATTATTACTACTTAGCAACATGACGAATATCTGGAGTGCTTCTGAGAATCTTGGCCATCTTTCGCTAAAATCCATTCCACATGCATCATAATCTCCTCGATATGAACCTGGCCCGACACCAGCGAACAACCTGCCAGACGATAGAATATCGATAGCTGCCAGAGCCTTGGCACATACAACTGGATTTCTTACTACGATGTTTAAGATTGAAGTACCGATCAGGATGCGTGTTGTAGAAGATGCAACAGCTGATAATGTGGTTAGAGCGTCAAGCCAGCTAGTATGGAAAACAATGTGATCATTTACGCTCAGAGAATCATATCCAAGAGCTTCGGCATGCTGAGCAAGTGATATTATTCGATCATTTGTAGACCCATTATCACTAAATCCCATCAAGGGAATGTGTATGCCAAACTTAATTTGATCCAAGAGCTATATTCATGTCACATGATCTGCATGATGATATTATATCTTTTTCATGATGCTAAATTCAAAAATGTTGAGGCAAACATGCATAGAGGCCCAATCATGCATGCATAATGGAAAAATTCCATGCAGAAATTGAAAGATAAAACTGATATCGAGTTCTGCTGAACTCATCTTTTAGTTGAACCGAGTCCAAATTCTGAAGGTTTTTCTGCCGGAACCCTCTGGGGCCCATAAAAAAGTAAATAGAACTACAAAACCCATATCCTCAATGAATGAAATCAAATTAGTCATTTTTGGATTGATAACACTGGTAATTGCTGCGATATTGTTGTGGGCTTTAGACGAACCAGAAATACTAGTAGACAAGGAAGTAGAGATAACAATAGCATTAGGAGTGGGACTATTGATCTTAATTCTAGATAGAAGAGCTGACCGTCGTATCCATGAAATCATTCATGAACAACATCTATTGATTAATAAAATGAACAAAAAGATTGATGAACAAAATGAGTTAATCAAAAATATACAAAAAATATCAACAAGTCATGGAGATAACGTGAGCAATCAAGACCCCTTGTAAGAAAGTATTATTCTTGAGGAAACACTATTGTTTGGATTATGATTTTTTTATACTTTTGAATGTGATTGCTGCCATTTTTTTATTATTCTATTTCAGATCTTGTTGTCAACGGTCTGACATACGATCATTTCTATCATCTTCCAGAATTCTTGTAAGTTATAGCGTGCGTCTTGTTGCCAAGATATGGTTGACTGGGTCTCATTTTTGAAGGTTTTTCTCTCGGAACCCTCTGGGCCCGCCAATCATACGGGTTCTAATACTAGAGTTAATGCATACAATATGGCAACACGACTGAAAGACTGGAGTGTGAAAATAACGACAAATGACCGAAAGGCTTGACACTATCTTAGAAGATTTCAACCATACCAAATCCTGTCGACTCTTCATTAATAAGGAATTTTACCAATTCATGACAGATAATCGCAAATCAGATGGCTATAAGAAGAACAATCTTAAGACGATCACACTGTTCAGCCATGAGCTTGCTCCTAATGTCACCTTTTACGATATTCAAAAGATACTTGAATTTCTAAATAAAAGAATCAAACCAAAAACTGTCGACTCTAATGAAAAATGGGTAACTACCTGGAACGTTTACCTTGGACGTTTCAAGTTCTTCTTTCGGTGGCTATACAATTACAAGATCAAGGGTTTGGAGAGAACTTCCAGCTGACATGCTGGAAGACTCGATCAGAAGCCATGCGTCGTGAGATCTCCAGTCTCGCAGGTGTGCCACAACATCGCTCAGCCCTTGTACTCATCGTGGCGGCGCCACCAGACGCCCGTCTCGTTGCGGCCCCTGGGGGCGCGGTCGAGCCATTGATACATGCCCCAGAGGCCGTCCAGTCCGCGCGCATAGGCGGAATAGGTGTGGTAGACGACGCCGTCCTCGAGCGCGAACGCACTCATACCCGGCCTCTCGCGCGTGTACGTGGCCACGTCGGTTCCGCTCATGGCCGCGAACTTCTGGGCCCCCTCGCCGCCACTCTCTGAACCCTCGCGCTGCTGCCACGCCGCCTCGCGCCGGTAGTTGTATTCGACGCCCCCCTCGCGCTGCTGCACCTCGGTGAACCAGACGTTGAAGTCGAAGTTGAAGTCGCTGCCGAACGAGGACGCCCAGGGAAACGTCCACCCCATCCGCCGCTTGTACGCCTGCAGCTTCGCGAGAGGCGCCCGAGACACCGCCCAGAGCATCACGTCATGGTTGGCCAGGTGGACGACGAACCCGTTGAAGCCATCCGCGATCGCCGAGCAGGCTGGACAGCCCGCCGTGTAGTCGGGCCCGAACATGAAGTGGTAGACGAGGAGCTGCGAGCGCCCTCGGAAGAGGTCCGCCAGCGAGGCGCTCCCCTCGTCAGTCTCGAATTGATACACCTTGTCGATCCGGACCCGCGGCAGCTCCTGCCGCCGCCGCGCCAGCTCGTCGCTGCGCCGCATCAGCTCCTTCTCCTCCTTGAGCAGCCCGAGCCGTGCTGCGAGCCACTCTTCACGTGTCCCGGTCTTGTGCTTCGTCATCGTTCTTGTCTCCTTCCTTCGTGTGTCCTTAAGGCTTTTCCAGAACCGCGCCATTCAGTCATATCAGCAGTGGACATATGAGCTACAATTCCTTGTGACAGAATGTCACTACGTCGTCCATGTCAGAGCCAGAAAGCTGGCCTTTTCCTTGAACTGAGACCTCAATTTTGCCATTACCTAATGCTTTTAATCCGGCAACCTTTCCACGTGCTTCTGCGAGCACTTCACCTAGTGCCATTGAAGCGCTTTCCTCGATACTGTAGATAAGCTTTATGTAATTTTTTGCCACTCGAGACCGGCTTGAGCAAAACCCTTTAGCTCTTCTCTATGTTCAAAGAGCAGCGAAGAATCCACTTTTTGAAGCGATATTACTGCTAGCCCCGGCGGGCCCGCACCAATAGCAACCTATAACTAATACGGTATGGATAAAATGACTAAATCTCCATCTTCCTTCTTGCCATAATTCGTTGAGTCTAATTTTTGAAGTTTTTTCCTGCCGAGTCCCTATGGGCCCGCTAAAAATAAAAAATCATTCAAAAAAACCCAGCTACCCTCCTGTCATAGTTCCCTTCAAATCATAGAATCCTACTACCATGGAAAAATCAACAGATCTACAATTGCACGTGGATTTAACAGACTTCCATTGATCAAGGATAAAGTCCTCCTTATTTATTGAATGGAAAAAGACTGGCACATTCTGTGATTTGTTGCTTTAAAACTAGTCATTAGCCAGTCACCATTCTGAAATAGCAGTGTCCTTTCCATAAATGAGTCATCGATAGCAAATGTATCAGATATTACCTGCCTATCGTGGGGTCTTGACATAGTACTTCCAAAGTAGCTGTGCAATTGCTGAAGTGCGTTTGTATTCAATTGAGCAATTCTCTGTCTAGTCATACTTCAGATGCTTCAGTCAATTTCCCTTGTTTTAGGACTGGCAGGATCTTGTCCATAATTATGCTATCTTGATCAGCCGCCATGTCAAATGACACCGTTAGAACCGCCAAATCTGGATGGTCTAGCGGAATGCTAGCCCTCTTTACCCTCTTGTACAGTGCGAAAGTGTAAATCACGTCTCCTAATTTTGATTCATAGTCTTCCCTTGTTTTCATGCGAAGGACAGTTTTCATTAAATTGTTCTGAAGCTCTTCTTCGTTTAGCAGAGGAACAAGCCCTTCTCGTAATTTGTAGGCAATCAGCGTTCCCATGTTGTTGGCAATGGCTGCAAATCTGATCGATTTATCAAGCTGCAATACTTGGTTGCAAATCTCTTTTGCATAGGCGTAAGGGATTGAAGAGGACGACATAGAAGAAGTCATTAAATAGTTACGTTACAGATGACTTAATTGAATTTCGTACCATAGTTCATTCCCTGCAAAAAGATAGTGGAGGTGGTGAAGACACTTTCGGTTTATCTAGTAAGTCTTCATACAATACAGGACAAGCGTCAATTATCACTTCGCATCACGCAAGACGATCACCCAAAAAGTAGAACACAACAATGACCAGAAAATTATTAGTTCCATTTACTACAATGGCTGTGCAAATGATAATTGATAGCCATTTGGTTCGCGAATATGAAAGAATCTTTCTCCCCATGGAGCATTGGTAGGTTTACTTTCGAATATAATGGACTTTGAGACATATTCATCATATTCCATAAATGAATATAATTTATCTACATTATCAGTATGAAATATTATCCTTCCAAAATTTTCACTTCCTTTCGTTTTTTCTCCTAAGTTGGGTTTGTTGTTGTTGAAATCCGCAGCAGAGCCGCGGTAGTCGTCCTCATGATCTTCTTCTTCTTCTTCTATCAGTTCTAAATTAAGATATGTTGCGTTATTTCCTTTGCCTATTTCAAATGTTGTGAAACGATCAGAAGGCTTTCCTCCATATGTCAGGCTAAAACCGGGGATCTTTGAATATAGAGTGCATGATTTTTCCATATCTTTTACTCTGAGCGTAATGGCAGATATTCGGTAGACTTTCATGCATTGTATGATAGTGGCGCTTTATTTAATACGGATGTATTATAAACAGTATAGCAAATTCATGCATGCCGAAGAGTCTGATGGCTCTATAGCATGGGCCTGCTCCCGTATGATTGCTGGGTCTCAATTCTGAAGTTTTTTATGCCGGAACCCTCTGGGTCCGCCTTTGTTTCAATAACAGTCTATGCTGTGACCATCTTTTGCTAGTTCAGTACAACGAGGATATGATGTAAATTGCCATGTGATTATTGTGAATGATGCGCCTCGTGGAGTATGCCCTCTTTTTGTTCAGTTGACGACGCTAATGTAAAAATATGCTTCTTATTATTAACTTCATTTGATGGAGCTCACAGCAACAGGATTCAGAAAGCCCCATAGTTATTTTACTTCCTCAATCTCTCGCTTGTCATTGACATAAAGTCCAATGACTTGTGCATGTAAATTCCATGGGGACACTTCACGCATCGCCCCCCGTATATGCATATAGTGCTGTTCCCTGTCACCGGGGTTTCCCGCGCAATCATAATGTCCTACTTCTGCTATTATCCGAGAACCATGCTTCTCTATCGATATGGAGACTGCTCTTCTGATAAGTGCAATTTCTTCTGAGTGGTCCCTATTAGAAAAAAATCCATCAGCACCGGGAAACGTCACCATGTCAACTCCATCAATGTTATAGTTCTGCTTCAAGTGATCTATTACAACCTGCTGAGTTCTGCCATCGATACAATTTATCGCAGTTCCAAATCTGAAACTATTCATCGTTTCTTAATACCCCTTAGAGTATCTGCGGAGTAGTCACTATCTTGCCGAACAATTGCGAGTCTGCCATCTTGATATGCCCTTCAACCATATTACTAAATGGAAGGATTGTATCAATCACTGGCTTTATCTTTCCCTTGCTGACCCAACCTATTACTTCTTCCAAGCCTGCCTTCGTTCCCTGCGTTGCCCCCAACAGATTGGATCCTTTGAAGAAAAGGTATCGGAGGTCGATTGTCGAGAGGTAGCCGGTGGTTGCACCCGTGGTTACAAGCGTCCCCCCCATCTTCAATAGCGCAACTTCTTGGGGGAATACAGTCTTGCCAATATGCTCATAGACTACATCCACTCCTTGTCTATTTGTTATTTCACGCACCTTCTTGTACCAATCAGGCTCACGATGATTGACTACAAAGTCAGCGCCAAGCTGCAAGCACTTTTCCATTTTCTCCTTGTTTCCTGCCGTAGCAATGACATCGCAATTGAATAATTTAGCAATTTGTATGCCTGCTATCCCCATCCCGCTTCCTCCACCCATTATCAGAACCGTCTGCCCCGGCCTTATCTTTGCTCGGGTAACAAGCATGTGCCAGGCTGTCATGCCTACCATTGAAATTGCCGCTGCATCAGTAAACGACACATTATCCGGGAGATTTACCACGTTGACCTCTGGTAGATGTGTGTACTGCGCAAAGCCGCCCCATAGCGGACCTGTCTGAAAGCCCCATACTTGCCTGTTACCGCAATCATATTCCCTTCCAGATGTGCATTGATAGCATACTCTGCAAGTCAGGTTTGGGTATGAGGCCACTCTATCTCCCAGCTTAATATTAGTCGTGACATTCTCGCCAACTTCAGCAACTGTCCCAGCAACGTCGCTTCCTGATATGTGAGGCATAGGAATCTTGATTGGTTCACCCCAAATGCCCCAGAGATCATTATAGTTGTATGCTGCCGCATCAACTTTTATCAAAACCTCATTGCCCTTTGGATTTGGTGTATCAATGTCTTCGATTTTAACTACTTGCCTGGGATCTTTGTGATATTGTCTATAGACTGCTGCTTTCATCTATACTGTATCAACTTCTTCACAGATGGGCATATATTCATTGGTGGAATCAAATCAAACCAAACTCAGAATCACGCAAATGCAGTGAAGGTCCATAGAGAAAGTGGAGTGATAATGCCTAAGATGCGATTATCTACATCGCAAAACCTTCAAACTTTCGCTCATGGATTGTAAACTACAGTTTTTGATTGAAACATGTAGTCTGAGTGTAAATTTTGAAGTTTTTTCTGCCGAGTCCCTCTGGGTCCGCCTTTGTTTCAATAATATCAATAGATGAAGCCCAGCTTCTACTAATGTGATAACAAGAAGATATAGGATTAACCATGGGTTAATGAAGCTGTATGCCTCGGCCGATAGAGTCTCTTGTTCCCTCGTCAATAGGGGTATCTCATTGTACTTGCACACTCCACCATATTTTGGAAACCTTTTTCAAAATGCTTATCTTTATAATCCCTCGAGATAATGCCATGAGAGAAAATGCTAGGCTTGCACGTGACATGCTTCCATGGAAAGCAGGTGCGGTGTGAGCACAATTGTCAGAACGTAGGCTGAACTGTCAAAGGGCACTAGTCTTCCAAGGAGGAGGCGCGCTGGGTGCCTATGAAGTCGGCACCTACCAACAGATCTATAGAAAAGTCAGCCGAGAAGAGGAAACAGATGGCGGGCTATTTGATATTATTGCAGGTACTTCAATAGGAGCCATAAATTCTACGGTTCTAGTAGGACACTATATGAAGAATAATAACAGCTGGGAAGGCTCTGCTGAAAAACTTTTGGAATTCTGGGAAGGACTTATGTGCCCTACTATTGCAGATGATTTATTTGAGAAGAACTCATTTTTCCGGAGCTCGTGGGACTACATGCATGCTGTCGATTCTGGCATAGCAGATGCAGAAAGTGCTAGAAGGTTCTGGTCGATTTTCGAGTTTGCCTTTACTCCACGTGGAGTACCAAACATGTACGAAACATTTCCGAAATGGGGTTTCAAGTTCCTCAACCCCTTTACCGATTTCTTGCCGTGGTGGCGATATGATTATAGACAGTTGAGGAGCTATCTTTCAAAGTTTGTAGATTTTCCAATAAAGACAAGTCTTGAAAAGGGGCAGCCAAGATTGCTTCTTACAAGTGTCGACATTCAAGATTATGCGACACCTGTAGTTTTTGATAGCTACGAAAAGCAACATGATGCTCCAATTAATCGTAACAAAATTGCAGAGGGAATAGAAGTAAGGGCTAACGGTAGATGGTATTCAGAATACGGGAATTCGGAAAATAGACATGTTGTTTTTTACGATGGTATAGGGCCAGATCAAGTGCTTGCAAGTGCTCTAGGAAAATACGCATTGGACCATCCTGAAATTGAAGATAGGGTAACTGGAACCATGCGCCAATTATGGGATGGTGGCTACCTCAGCAATACACCATTGCGTGAACTCTTGATAGCTCACAAAAATTATTGGATGGAATATTCACGAAAGATCCGGGGAGGCAATACGGAATCGCTTTTCCGGACTCCAGAACTTGAGGTGTACATTGTTAATCTACATCCTTTGGCACCAAAAGATATTCCACAAGACAAGGATCTTATTGATGATAGAGAGAGCGACATTCTGTTTCATGACAGGACTACTTACGACGAATATGTAGCGTATGTAATGACAGACTTTGTGAACATGGCTAATGACCTTGTCGAGCTCGCTAGATCAAAAGGTCTTTCAAAGAGCGTTGACGAGATTCTGGGGAGAGAGGCAAAAACCATAGCAAGGGTCGGCGAATATAGGTTTACTACATATAGCGATCTCTTGTACGGAAAGCCACGTATATCTAGGGTATGGCGGATAGACAGACTTGAAAACGCTGGCGCGACATTTGGCAAGATCACTGACTTTACGCCCTCTAACATTAGAAGGCTGATCAAAACAGGCGAGATTGATGCCAGAATTTCAATTGATAGAATGGAGCTTGTCTTTGCCATACAAGATTTGATTTCTGATGGCATTTTATCGGTTGAAGAGGGCGACGAGTGGATAAAGGAGGTAAGGGAACTTCTGACAGCGGAGCATTTGCTGTACAGAAGCACTAGAGAAGAATTGATGGACAGTTACAATGAATATGTTGCACTAATAGAAACCAAAATTCAGTCAAATGAGCGCAAAAAGATCTTGATCGACCCTGCAAAAGATATCATTGCTCTAGTATCAGAAATGAGTGATAACGCCAAGCGTGCGAACAGCGAACGAAGTGTGTTTTAGACTAGTAGGGGTAAAATTGAAGATCTTACGGCACGACTACTAGTAATGATGCTACCTAGAAACATGATGATGACTAATTTTGTTGCAGGCTAAGAGAAAGCTTGATTTAGATTCAGGCTTATTGCGGATGCTGGTGGATTCATGAGTTGTCAGCATGATAGAACAAGGGGAATACCTCATAATGGTCGTGTGCTTGCATTTCATTGCGCCTCTTTTGGATTTTTTCCTATTTAAGTTGAAAACGACGTGGCTAGGATCTATGGAACAACTGCTTACCCAAACACCTGCGATGCTGGCTCCTTTCTTTGTTTGCTCCTTTTTCATTGCTGACAAAATCCTAATTTGGAGGCGATGGCGAATGGATAAGGTACACTCACCCACACAATGGCAATCTATAACTAATACGGATACGTAGAAAATGTTGGTCCTCAATTTCATTTCATGTTATCAACTGAGTCTATTTTTTGAAGGTTTTTCTGCTGGAACCCTCTGGCCCCACTAAAAATTCCAACAATAGCCGAAAAAGCAATGATGCCTGATACAAATAACATAAAAAAAATCTCTACTATTTTTAGTTTTTCGGGTTTGATCGTCAACTGAACTATCTTTGACTTAAGGGGAGCATTGGTGACTTTTGGAATAGTAGTATTAAATGCTGATTGTCGTCGAAAACTCAAGATCTTGAAACCCTACTTTCCCACTCCAAGGGAGCTTTCCTAAAAAAACAGGAGAGCAACCCTCTCTGAACAATAATGCAAGTTATTTAGTAAGGTTCAGCCACTTTGTCGTATAACGAAATAGTTGCGATCAGTCATTCAAAGTTCTATTAATGAACTGCGTTCCACAAAGCATAATACTTCAATCCTTGCTCTAGTTTCAAGATGCATTGTGATGGCGTTCCATTATCTTGTGAAATCTGCAATTTTCGAAGCAACGGCATTTTCAGTTGCTAGCATAGTGGGTTATCTTGTCGTATATAGATGGTTCTGTAAATGAGAAGATTATTACAAAATATCAATGATTACTATGATAAGTGGGTTACTCAACATGTTATGATACGGCAAACGGAAGCCTCTGCCGATGAAAATTTTTATGCAAGCCTTCTCCAAAGAACTGGAGGCAGACTCAGCAAAAAGGATCTGTGGTTTTAGTTATTTGCATCTAATGGTAGGTTATTGGAGTAACTGCTACCTTTAGTATTCAAGAACCTCCGTTAATCTATTAACGATTTCTATAACCGTAACATGTAAATTGACCTATCCGGATCGGACCGGAAAGCGATTATGTTAAACTAGGTTTGCAAATGTCACGACGGGACTTGGCTGATTTGCAACATAGAATTATGAGATCTGGACATTGCATGAGTGTTTTGAGCCTCTCGAATCACCTACTAAATGCCGTACAATGCTTTAAGGAATTGCTCAACGCTGTCAGTTATCGAAGTTACCTATATACTATAATCAAGGGTTATAGGTGGTAGAACACACGTTATTCAATGCTGTGCTTTATACAATGGCCATGTGTTATGACAATGACAAAGTTAAATAATTACCGTCAAATCATAGGTTATTCTTATCTCCTTTATATCGTGGTTATTGTACCGGTCAGTCTGTTACATGAGCTTGGGCATACAGCGGTTTGCTCTGTGGGTGGATATCAGTTTCGAATTTGGCTGGACTTTAGGGGAGGCCATTCTATATGCTACGGAATACTTGGCAATAACTCTGTCATTGCTGCGATGGGAGGAATATTCGGATTACTAGCCTCCTTGGGAATTCTTGCAATTTGGTATTGTTTTTCTAAAAAGATTGTGGCCTTAGCAGTAGTAAGTCTGGCCCTTGCATTGGACCAAGGATTAAAGATATTTCTGGAGGTCTTTTTTCCAAGACAATATTCAGCTGGAATTTTTGACCTACTCATAACTATATTGCAGATTATATCTGTTGCATTGTTTGCAATTTACTTTGCAAGGAAGCAAAGAGAGAAATCCAATCATCTTTCTCTGCATAAAGAACTAGGCTTGGACACTTAATATTGCTCATATCTTTGAAATGTCTCCCACGTTACAGATCTAAAAAAAATCTATAATTAATATAAATACCTACAAGATAAGTGGACCTCAAGTCCTTGAACATACACGATTACATTCCCAAATAGAAATCTGGCATTATATGGTCATCAATGACAATCTTCTTTACACTTATCCAAACCTTTTTGAGTTAATCTAATGTATTCTAGCGTATTTCGTTCTATAAACCCCTTTTGTATAAGGTCTTGGACAATCTCATTCGTTCCCTGATATCCATATGACGGTCTTTCATAGGCTCCTGGACTAACGTTTTCAAAAAAGACATCAATAGCTTTTATGCTATTGTTCACATTACCATGAGCCATTATATACATCCCGCAAAGAAACTTCTTGGAGTATCTTTGCAGCTCTTCAAAGGTAAAAATTCCTCGCATGTGAAATCTTATCTAGTAGATCTCATCTCAACGACAAATAAATAACTTTCAAAATTCTAAGTATTGTGAAATTTGATAAAAATCATATATTGGTTGATTTTAATGAACATCGGAGCTCTTCAACTGCTGGAATGAGAGTCTATGCTCAATATCGCTAGCGAGCCTCAATGATTTAACAACTTAATTGATGTCTATATTACACTAAGGCTAACAAATGGCTTTTTCCATATGACTGAACATCCATAAGCTAATAGTATTGTTTATGTTCATAACACCATCTCCATGGTTTATTCGGTAATGCAATCATCACTGGATGCCCTGTATTTTCAAAATGTTTTCTTGCATGAAGACCAATAGAAGAATCGCAACAGCCAACATGTCCACATACAAGGCACATCCGTAATGCAACCCAATCCGATTTTTCTTTCTCACATTCTTCACAGCCTTTTGTATTTGGAGAAGTATTGCCTTCATCCACATCTTTGAAGTGTTCGCATTTTTGATTCATGCAGTTATATCCCTGAAGAATACCTTTTAAATGTTGTAAATGCTTTAATAGAATAATAAAGAGATTTTCCAACCATCTCTTGGTGGTAGGTTTAGTAACTTACGGCAAGTAGTAGAAATCGAAACTAGGGAAAAGGATGCAACTACAATGCAGAGATAGTCTAAAGCGAAGCGCTAGATGCTATTTGGTATTGAGGGACTTCCTTGGATCCATTCCAGTCTACAAAAAACTTATCCTGATGCGTTGGATGGACGTCCTTCTAGAAGAAGAGAAAACTACTATGCTTGACCTTTACAAACTATTGCATATGTATCGGCAAATAGTTGATGTTTGACCATCTGTTACTCGCCATAAACTCTATTATTATTGAGTATTCGATAAATCCTTAAAGAAAAAACATAGTTAATATTAGCATGTTGGCCGTCTCCATGGCGGCACCCTAGCTTTAAACTTTTAGCTGGATTCTTTTCAGAGCGGCCAGCTTTATACAATGGGTTCTTTTTTCTTATCGTCGTCTTGTGATCTCTGTTGAAAGCAAAAGCTTTGGCATTAACAAGTCGACTCTGTTTACCAAAAGAACTACCTAGCAACTGGCAACAAGATTAGTGTTTTTACAGCAAAACGCTTTCGAAATTATCTAATCTCAGTAAAGCCCACTATCTACTTAATAATCATAGACTTCCAACGACAGTTCACTTCCAAAAGTTGCTTCATGCTCATCCCTCGGTCTTCCATCGTTAAAGACACTCTTAGATTCATACCTTGTAGATGGTAAAATGCAGCATTGACTTACAGCGATTGATTTCTAACCAGACCTGTCCCCATAAACTTTGTGAGCCCAAAATGACATCCTTCCTGTGATTTTTGTTCTACACAATTAAATTCGTCAAAAAATAATTAATACAAGGTTTGTTATTGATAAGTGATGCAAAGAGATAATAACATAGTAAATTCTGTCGAAATAGTCAACGTTCCTCCTGCAAAAGATGATGAAGTATTTGACGAAGTAGATGTTCCATCTGGCGCATCTGAGCTTGATAAGAAAGATATACAGCACGTTTTTCAAGGTAGAAATTTGGCTTTTGTATCTACTCTATCAGAAGATGGATCACCACATATCACACCAATGTGGGCAGATATGGAAGGAGATCTAATCTTGATAAATACTTTTGAAACTTCTGTAAAAAGCGAGAACATAACAAAAGATCCTAGAATAGCCATATCTGTGGTAGAGAATAATAATCCATACAATATGGTCTCTATCAAGGGTAGAGTTATCGAGCATACAACTGAAGGAGCTGATGAGCATTTAAAGAAACTTGCAAAAAGATATCTTGGTATTGGCAAATATTATTATAGGGAACCAAATCGTAGGCGAGTTATACTAAAGATCAAGCCAGAGAAAGCAATGGGTCTATCGATTCATCCAGCTTTTTATTTCCTTGCGTATTCTCCTTGGAATAGACACAAGGTATAGAGTATACGTAGCATATAGTAGCATCGACAAGCACGGCTTAACACACGATAGTCGACCTTTAGAGTTTATCAGTAGAATTGCTATTACATGCAGTACCAAAATCCAACTCTATGCGCGTTCTAGTTTCATTGAGTATATGCTTTCTAAAAGTTCTTATCTCGAATCCCTCTAGGCCCTCCTTTTGTATCTCTATTTTCTAGAGCTAGCTTATGCCAATTCGGCAAGAAGATAAATCGCCCTAAGCATGCCTTAATGAGGACCCATGCACCATGCAAACATCAAGAAGAATCTCTTTATAGCCAACCACGCGGAGAGAAGGAGAGGATCATTATAAAGCCGATAATTGGGACCGCTGCTACCGCATCAGATGAAGCCACTCCCATTGATGTCTTAGTACGGGCTTTGCCGCAGACCTTATTTCGCATTGGATTTGGCCCGATTCGCAGCAATACCCCATGTATTTCCCAAGCTTCATCAGGGCGTTCGGAGGCAAGGCGTTTACACATGGAAGTGCATACTATGTTGATGGTTACGCTGCCGCAGCACTGTGGCTTCCACCTGATGTCCTCCCTGACGAAGACATGTTAAGCAGCATATTCCAACGCAGCGTGTCTGAGCAGATTCAAAAGGACGCCATTACAGTATTTGACCAGATGGGTCGCTATCACCCAAGCGAGCCGCATTGGCATTTGCCGCTCATGGGTGTCGACCCACTTGAACAGGGCAAGGGATTTTGCTCTGGGTTGATGCAGCTTGGACTTGTTCAATGTGATCTAGACAACAAACTTGTTATCTTAATCTTCAAGTCCGAGGAGTATCCCATTCTATGAACGACATGGCTTTGAGTTACTTGGCACCATTCAGACAGGAACGTCTCCTCCCATCTTTCCAATGCACCGCAGACCTCGGTGACGCATCCAACATCATTGTATTTGCAAGTGCCAGGCTCCATGTTTGAGTCCTTTCTTTGAAGGTTTTTCTGCGGAATTCCCCAGAGCCTGCTATAAAGGCTCTGATTGATACTGCGTTGAGCAAAATCTCTAACAACATTAGGCGTTTGATGAACAAATCATCATAATGCACCTACCTCTTGAGAAGTAATAGAAAATGTATCTGAGCTTGAGAGATTACGCGAAGCATACAAAGGTTATAGGAAGCCTATCAAAGAATCCTTCCAGAGGTCGACCCTGATCTTACCCTAATCCTTTATGCAATCCAAGAAGGAAATCTGCCAGGATAATATACAGCTAAAATGATGATGGTATTGACAAATGCAAATGCCTAGACTTTGGTTATAAATGAATTTATATCCTAATCTCGACATGTTTATTAAGAAAAATATAGTAACCTATGGCATCGTTGCCCTTTTTAACTCACTTAGGAAATCCCCTACTCTCCTCAATCATCATTTCTATTCTTATTTTCAGTCTAGCTTTTGGGTTATACTTTTTTTCTAGAGGATCAGCTGAGGACGGTATCCGTGAGTTATTGTTCGAACAACAAAAACAAGAGCAGATAGAGAATACAAAGTCTCTAAGTAATCGTATAGAATCTGATCTTGACAGGGTTGTCATGCGGCTTGAATTACTTGCAAGAGAACCTGCATTGCAAAAGGGTGAGCTAACCAGTCAAGAAACATCAACGTTGCTAAAGCAAGCAGACACTCACATCAATTCCCGCATCACACCGATTGATACTCTCGGACTGCTAAATTCAAGCAACATCCTAGTAAACATCTCTCCGGATGAATTCCGTAGTTACATTGGCCTAAACAGATCGCAAACAGGATATGTAGAAGAGGTGAACAAGAGTTGGCAACCCTACATCTCATCAGGCTTCGCTGGTGCCTTAGGGCGATATATTATCGCAATCGGCGTTCCAATAACTAATCTTGAAACTGGCAGTCATGTAGGTATCATTGCTACAGCACCTTTAACAGCCAAATTCTTTGAGCGTTACGGCAATATCCTGAACGTAAATGCACAGTTTATCGTTGCACTGGATAGAGATGGCAAATACTTGACTGCTGCTCCGCCAGAGTTGGTGGGTAAGGATTTCTTTGGAGAAGAGGTTCAAAACTTTATGAATGAAAACCCGGATGTTTACAGACTCTATGAAAATGCAGTAAGATCCGGTGAGCCTGGCAGCGCCGTATTTGATGCTGGTTTTGGAGAGCGTTTCGCTACCGCATACCCCGTGGTATATGGACCTCAAGGCCAAATAATGACTGTGATTTTGTCGACGCCAACTGCAGCAATATATTCAGAGATAGAAAATGCATTATTCGTTCAGAAGTTGCAGACAATAATTATTCTTATAGCCGCTACCTCTGCGATCTCTGCGCTAATCTTCTTTATTCTCAGACGTAACGCTGCACTTGAAAGAAAGGTAGAAGAAAGAACATCCGAATTGAGAATTGCTAATGAAGAACTCCGCGTCCATGATAAGGTGCAAAAAGAGTTTATCAATATAGCAGCTCATGAACTTAGAACACCAATAGTACCTATACTTAATCTTTCTGAATTACTGTATTCTAAAGTATTACTGTATTCCAACGTAAAAGGACAGCAACAAGAACAGGGACAAGAAGAACAAAGAGAAATGTTAGAGGTTATTCTTCGAAACGCTAACAGATTACTTCAACTTACAGAGGATATACTGGATGTTACAAGAATTGAAAGCCATACACTAAAGCTAAGGAAAGAGAGGTTCAATCTAAATGATGCACTATTAGATGTTATAGAGGATGATAGAAAGCAAATTACAAATGCTAATGTAAAGGTGATATACGAACCGGGGAATAGCGTTACCGTGATAGAAGCAGATAGACGGCGGCTGACCCAAGTTATTTCTAATCTGCTAAATAATGCCATCAAATTTACAAAAGAAGGTACTGTAACTGTTACTACTACTGTAAAGAGAAAAGATGATGGAGATGCAGGAGGAGAATTTGTTGTAGCTGTAAAGGATACTGGTACTGGCATAGATCATGAGTTAATGCCAAGGTTATTCACAAAGTTTGCTACAAAATCATATCAGGGGACAGGACTTGGATTGTTCATATCAAAAAGCATAATCGAAGCACATGGCGGCAAAATGTGGGCTGAGAATAATAATGATGGTGATTATGATATGAAACACAAAGGAGCCACATTTTACTTCACACTGCCAGTTGTGGATACGAATTAACAGACAAGAGAGGAGGAGGGGGCAAGATTAGTTAATGACCAACGACAATGATAAGAAAAATAAGCGAATCCTATTGGTAGATGATGAGCCGGATGTTACTTACACTGTAGAAAAAGTTTTAGAGAGTAATGGATTTATAGTGTGTTCATATAACGATCCTACTTTGGCTTTGTCTAATTTTAAACTTGGATTATATGATTTATTACTCCTTGATATTAGGATGCCAAAGATGAATGGCTTTGAATTATATCAGAAGATGAGGGAAATAGACAGCAATGTTAAGATCTGTTTCTTAACTACTAGCGAATTGTTTTATGAAGAATATCGAAGACTTGATGTATATCCAAGAGTAAATAAGGAACGCTTTATCCAAAAGCCAATCAGAACCGAAGAGCTGATACATCTGCTAAATGAAATATTATATTCTTGTTAGATCAGATATAACACTATTATATTATCTCTCAAATGAACAACATATCTTGGTTAGTTACATTAAGCACTTAGCTGTCGAAATGAAGACTGTTATTATTAAGCACTGAATTTATCTTGCTGACAAGATATTCTCTCTTTACTGGCTTTCTGATAATATCGTTATATTTTATATCGGGTAATATGCTTGTCAACTCCTCTGCTATATCAAGAGCAGAACAAAACATTATCTTCGTATTTGGGCTTATTGCTTTTATCCTATAGAATAGCTGAAGCCCATTTAATCTTGGCATCCTTACGTCCAAAAGTAATAACTGGTAGTGTGAAGAAGGGTCTGATAATTGTACAAAATGCTTTAGTGCTTCCTGAGGATCTGTAAAGGCTTCTACATTGTATCCTTCAACAGAGAGGAGGCATTTGTAAGTAAAGAGTGCATCTGGTTCGTCGTCTACTACCATGATTTTGGCAAAATATTTTTGCTGCTGCTTCTGTTGGCTCTGCTGCGGCAGTTGTGATTGTTGTTTGGCTCGGATGTCTCTTATTTTGGGAGTTTCAGGGGACCTAAATATCTGATTGATGCTGTTGATATCTATTCCGGCAGCTGTATTCTTGTTCAACGCAGTATATACTGGATACCATTGACTAAAACCAATGGAATATCCCCTCGATTCTCTGAACTGATATTTATCAATAAAAGAGAATGATTTTACAATTTGATACAGATCTCCACCTATCACTATTCCATTTGGCTCTGCCATGGAGTTTATCTTTGCACAAATATTCATAGTAGAACCAAACAGATCTTCGCTTTTTGAACTTGTTGAAGTGGCAACTTCCACTCTTCCATAATCTGCACTAATTCTATAGCTAACTGATGGTAGGTTGTTTGAATTCAACTTTGCATTGATAATATCACGAACTAATATCATTGTAGTAAAGCATTCAAAGGCATCCTTGAAAACTGTCTCATTGGCAGGGTCTGAGCTCTCAGGAAAGTAAAATATCAAAGCATCTCCAGCATTCTTGACTATCTTTGCACCGTAGTTCTTTGCCAGGATTGCCATTGTATTAATGAATACTGAGTAGTACTGCCCAACTTTTTGACGATCAAAAATCTCAGCTGTAACCTTGGTTGAATTTACCATATCGACAAAGCCTATGCAACAGTTCATGGAGCGATCATGAAAAGAAATTTCCTCAGAAGCTATATCAAAAACAGATAGACGTTCATCAATTCTAGAGTTATCTAAAGAATTCTCGAGAGATCGCCTCATGTCTAACTTACTTAACTATTCATTCTGTAGTATATTAGTAATCGCATTATGCAAGGCATTCATAGGAAATGTCAACCAGATAATAGATGAAATATGGTTAACAAAGTTGCTGATAAGTTTAGACCTCAATATCATGATGAGATCTACTGTTTCCTGTCTTGATGTTTTAATGTAAGCTTTGTGGTAGAGCCGCCCTTTTGATTATGAGATCATGATACTCTGAGAAACGATCTTCAAGATTTTCTGGTACTGCCTTATAAAGACATAGTACGGTTATAGGCATTTCCAATCCTTTTATTGCTTCATTGGACACGTTTTCAAGTTGGAGAGCTTCCTCATATCTTCCCTGTTCGATCAATTTAGTTGGCAAAGTGGCCAAAATATTTAGCCCATTTTTTGATTTCTGTTTTGCTAGTTCTACAATATTGCGCATACTATTAAGACTAGGCATGGCAGAAAAGCTGCCATCATCAGAAAAACATTCATCGGCTGGAATTATTATCATTTCTTGTGAGTTGAATAGGAAATTAACATTTTCGACTTGGTCAATTGATTCTATGAATTTCTGCTGCTCTTTTGTGTAGATAAGCAAGACATTAATCTGATTGCGATCGACACCTCGTCTTACATGAGCATTAACAATCTCCTTAAATTGGGATTCGTTGTTATATGTAAAGACCACATGGTCACGGTCCTTCATCTCTAAAATAACGTCACCTACATAATCCATCTTGTTGTATAAGGCTTCTTGCTCATCCAGGAATTGATTTATCACATGTCTTAGTAGCTCAGGTTTACTCGACATACCCATACTCTTGGCCCTTGGTGTTTGCAGGAATTGATCCAGCCTTTTGATCAGGAGTTTTGGAAGGTGGACATAGTACCAATCCTTACGTCCCATAACAGAGTATTTACTATGTGCTATTATAGTATTGTCTTGGCTGTATATGCTGTATGAATTGATATGGAAAAAACCGCTTCTTAAATAATTGTTATAGACCCCCGAGAAAAATTATTATGTTATCTAGTTTTGTAAATAACTAATCAGACGTTTGTACTAAGAAAAAAGGTAGGGATCCAGCCAAACGAATCTACCTGACATGCCACGATCCTGAAGATCCATCTGACTTCTATAATTTACGCCTGGACAATCTTTTCTAGGTAAAACCTCTGCATGTTTGTCACGATTTCTTGTAAATAGTCTTGGACAACAAAGTGTCCTGAATCGAACCTATGTAGTTCGGCATCTGGAATATCTCTGAGGTAAGCCTCGCCTCCCTCCGGGGTAAAGAAAATGTCTTTCTGCCCCCAGAAGATAAGGGTCTTTGGCTGGTGCTCACGGAGGAACTTTTGCCACTTTGGATAGAGTACGACATTAGTGCGGTAGTCGTAGAACAAATCCATATGCACTCGCTGAGCGCTTGGCCGCTCCATGAAACGATAATCTATATTCCAGTTGTCCGGGTTGATTAGCTCTGGATTTTTGTGACCATGGAGATAGATCTGCTTGATTACGTCAAACTGCAAGAACCCACACAATGGCTTTTCTGTCTCAGAAGTCCTATTCTTCCACAGTGCATTGAGACCATCCCATGCACTGGTAAATCCAATTTCGTATGCGTTTGCGTTCTGTATAATCAGCCATTCAAGCCAGTCTGGATTAAGACTGATAATTCTGAATCCCACCGGACCGCCATAGTCCTGCATGTATAGCCCAAAGTGTGTGAAGCCTATTTTCTTCAAGAAGCTCTCTATGATTTCAGAGAGCCTGTCGAACGTATAGTCAAACTTGTCTGGGCTAGGCATGTCAGAGTTACCAAAGCCGGGATAGTCCGGGGCGATGATATGAAAACGGTCTGACAGGGCGGAGATCAGGTTGCGGTACTGGTGCGAAGAGGCTGGAAATCCGTGTAGAAGAAGCAGCTTTGGATTGCCCGGGTCCCCTGCCTCTCTATAAAAGATCGACAGCCCTTCTACGACCGCAGTCTTGTATAGCACCTTTGTGGTGTTTCTTGACATTTGATTTGAAACTTGCTTATTCATGTAAAACGAAAATCTCTATTTTTTGTTATTAAGATTGCCGTTTACCTACTCCTTACTGTAAGCCAACATCATTAATAATTTTTTACCGCTACGGGTTTACTTCTATGAAGCATGCTAAAGACAAATCTGTGCTAAGAATCACAACAGCCATAGCACTAGTCATAACGCGCACATTAATCCCTGCTACTAATATTTGGTCGTCTTTAGTACAAGAGGATAGTGCCCCTGTCCCCGTCTGCTGTACAGAATGAACTGATATATCCGCTCCAGCTATTAAGATCCCACACCAATAGCAATCCGTAACTAACACGCATTACGTAAATTACTCACCCTAATTCTCATTTACTGCCATTGATTCATAGAGTCTCAATTTTGAAGGTTTTTCTCTCGGAACCCTCTGGGCCCACTCCATTATCAGTTCTCTTAGAAGGGTTCTAAGCATAATTATACAGACATAGTATCTTTAAACTTTCAGCTGGATTCTTTTCTGAGCGGCCGCTCGAGGCCAGGGGGACCGAAAGAAAACCTTTAGAATCCAGCTTATCACCAGCTCATTCTCTAATACCTTTTGTCATGATATCATATCAACATGAACGAATCACCAAGTGTGCCAGCAAGTCTACTTCAAAGTCATCTGAAAAGATAAGGGCTTGAAAAAAACCTAGTCTTTTTTTTACCCCCCTAGGTACAGATGCGTCCTGCTAACTCTGCTCTCTTGCTAGCTCTGCTTCATAAAGCTCAGCAAGTGCCAACACTTCACAGTCATCCAACGTGTCTGCAAATAGCTGCACTCCAAACGGCAAGACATCCCCCTCGTTTATGCTACGGAATCCTGCAGGGAGAGCGACACCTGTCGTTTGTAACAGGTTGGCAAAATTCGTGTAGGTTCCTAGATTCGTGTTCAGTTGAGTGTTTGCTGCGGCTTTCTCAGTAAGTTGCGCATCGGTTGCATTTGGTCCAAGATCTAGGTCATAGCCATCTCTTACTTCGTCCAGTCTGTAAATGGTTGGAGTAGTGGGTAGAAGCATGAAATCAAACCGCTTCCAATCCTTGCTGATCACCTGCTGTTTGATCAAGTTGATTTGCCATTCATCAGCGTACGCCCTAGTCGCCTTATTGTAGAAAGCGTTCTTGAGGATAAGATACGTGGTCGGATCAATCAACTGATCTGAATCTGGATCCATTGTGATGGGGGCACCAGTGGGCCTATTGTCAAGCGCATAATTACCGTATGTTAGAAAACGTTGCGCAACCGATGCGCCGCCGTATAGAAGTCTTGCAACATCTTCCCACGGTTTATAATCAAACAGAACCGGTTCTCCCCCGATCCTTACCAAGCGCTCCACAGCTGCAAAGTATTGTTCCCTAGCTCCGGTATCGTTCGCCCACAGGTCGTTCAATCTGTCATCCATGAATAGTCCTAAATTAGGATCGGCAAGCTCTCTTGGAACACCGAATTTGAACTTTGCTGGAGCCTCTTTCCCCGTGCACTTCAGAGTATCGGCTTCCGCTCTAGAGTATGGATCTGTGTCATCGTATTGTTTGATTTGTTCTGCGACATACCGTGCATCACTAACGTCCAGGCTAAAAATCGTGTTTGTATCAACCGATCTTACGGCGGGAAAAGTGAGGTGATTACTAAGCAGTCCGGGTGTGGGCTTGTATCCGACCAAGTCGTTAAACCCTGCCGGCACACGACCTGAACCGGCTGTATCTGTTCCGTAGGAGAAACTTGCCCAGCCGAGAGCAACTGCGGCGGCAGACCCAGAGCTGGATCCCCCAGTAATATAGTCATCGTTACGAACATTACGTACGGGACCATATGAGGAACGGGTTCCAACTAATCCTGTGGCGAACTGATCCAAGTTCGCCTTCCCTATCAAGATTGCTCCTTGATCTAAGGCGAGTTGAACGATCAACGCGGTGGAATTCGCCACTGGCCCTACTGCTGGCGCATTCGCTATGGGCTCCGGATGACAGTCTGTTTCTGGATCAGGTGCCACATCGAATCTCAGCAGTGAAGGATCTTTAAATTCCAGTGTCTCTGGAGTCGGAGAACCTGGCAAGCCTGAAACCGCCGGATAATCGCAATTCGGGAAGCTTGTCCAATTCGCACTGCCCACCGTGGTTTCCATTCCCTCAACGTCTACAATATCTTTCACAACAAAAGGAATACCCCATAGTGGATATTCATTGGTAAAATCTATTCCGGGAGATAGACTAGCTCGCAACTCTTTGAGCTCGACTATCCTCTCAAGTGAGGCATCTCTAGAAACTCTAGAAATTAGGATCGGGTTCTCATCGGTGCCATCGTTGAGCTCAATTCGGTCATAGATGTCGTTGATCAGATCTACTGGATCCAGCGTATTATTCTTGTATTTTTGCAATAGGGACTGGATTCCCATCTCTTCATATGTTGCAATGCGCTGCCCATTCATGTAAGTGCCAGGGTCGTCAATGGCAGTGTCGATAGTAGCTGTGGCATATGTTTGGAGTCCACCTAAAATCGAAGATAGCATTAGTACGATTGCAGAAAAAACGGCCGCAAGAACTACATACATTCTTCGATTAGAATTCGTCCTTCTACTCGACAAGGGCTTACATAAACTCGAGAAGTATTTAACTTAAAGAGTAAGAATACCCCTGATCGGGTTATTATCATAAAAGGATGTGTTGCAGGATATTATCGGAGGTCGTAGGTTTTTTGAAGAGCGACACAACATTCTTTCTATTAAGGTTGAGCTGCAAGCTTTCAATTGTCCTGTATCTTTGCGTGTCCGCTGTGCAATCTTCTTCTTTGAGTTTTCTTGAATTACCAAAATCTCTGATTCTATTTTTTTCAGCACTGCCATAGCCCATAATTTCAAGCGCATTTTATCCTAACAAAAGAGACCACCTTCAAATCATCCGCATTTTTGGTTGATGCCTTTGCCAACCATGATGATGATAAAATAACCTTTATTTCCAGTCATGATTGCATATGCAGTCTGTCTGTTGTTCTTAAACACGTCCATTGACCAGCTTTACAGATAAGCTGGGTTTAATAGCCTATCTTACCCTAATACTATAGGTTCTATTTTGTCCGCAATTGAACATAGGTTAAGTGTGAAACAACGCAAGGATGTAGAGGCCCACCTTGCCAATTATAACATCCCGTTTCAGATTTTACAGATGGTAGCAGAACAATGTGAATGCGCCATCGAGACCCGCAGTACCGAAAAAGAACTGGCAAGAAAACCCAAGCTGTCCTTGTTGTTTGCAAGATTAAACGACAGGGCAATTATCCTGCTACAGCAGATATTTCTTGACTGTCATGAGTCCCTTTCAACTTTCAGATTCACAGTATTTCTCTCCTCTAGGTACAGCGCAATGATGCACAAATTTGTGATCGATGGAAAAATCAGCGGCAAATCCAACTCTGAATATACTTTCGATGTCTGCATCTATAGTCGCCATACCGGTGATCTGATAGCAGTTGGGATGCAAAACAAAAACACAAAACAGCAGGGATCGGATAGCAAGTCCTTGTCAAGATTCTTGGGAATAATTGATGATGTTAGCAGTGCATATCCACAGCTTCAGGGCGCGTACTATTCGTCTTCATATGGGTACCAACCTTTGTCTCTTGCAGGAAAAAAGGCCATTAGGAGAGAGAATGCAGGGCAAGAAGTGGAAATCAAATTCTTTGAATTCAAAGATAAAATATACATCGAAGTCGCTTTCTAACCCACAAATCGCCTTATGCAATAAGTACTAATGCAAGTATCATACATACAAAATGATGATTCTTGGAAAAATGTGCCATATGCCACCAGTTAGTACACCCTAATTTTGCAGGTCACCACAAGTGCAACTATGCTAATTGCCCTATCTGCAAAGAAGCGATCACAAATTCAGAATACTGGAACCACATAAGGTCCCACCCTGGACACGAAAACGATGTTCCTTTGAGGAAAAATGTTGATGACCTCCGCAAGAATATGCATCAACGAACCCTCAAATAGCAAATTAGATTTTCTCATTACAACATGGTTGCCAAAATCCATCTCACAAGCTCTGCAATGCCCTGGTTTGAGGATGCAAGTGGTGTCCCGCATTTCCTCTATTGTGCCCCTCTCTGCACCAATATCGCAGTTCAAAAAGACAAAAGCTCTTAACATGATCACCATATGTGCCTCTTGGGCCAATACTTGTAGAAAACTGTGATACTTGTTCTGTCTAAATAGCCATGTCTAAATAACCAATAGGATGTAGGATTGAGTACTCTACCTGTATTTATTCCACTACCCCCACCCCAAACAAATGCAATCTATAACTAATGTGGATACATATGAAATAACTGAATCCTAGTTTTCATTCTGTTCGTCGATTCTTCGAATCTAAATTCTGAGGGTTTTTTCTACCAGATCCCTCTGAGCCCGCTAGAAAACCGTTAAAAAAAAGAGGGCAATTATTGAATCAAGAATGTTAGCGTACATGATAATCCGATTATAACCAATTGTGAATTGGCGAAAAGAATGCAGTTCAATGCCAGATTTGTGAAATCTGGAAATTTGGGTCGGATCGTCGTGAGATCTTCATCGCTTTTTGCTCAGTCTGGATCAGCAAACTCACCTCATTCCCAACGTGATATAGTACGGTTTATACCTAAAAACTATCGCTTCATCTATGATTTTATCTCTATCCTGTTCTATTGCGAATTTCAATGCGTCCTGAGTAGTGAGTATTGCACCTTTCTGTCTTATCTTCTCCGAGCTTTGGTTTAAAGCATGTCGAGAATTTCGACGCGAACCTTAGCTTCAACGATACTCTCGCTGCAAGATGTCAACATCCCTTAGATAACAATATCAGAAGGTCAGAACAAGTGGATAATAATTACAATTAGAATGCGACTAAAGTCGTATAAGGCCTAAAGTTCAGATTTTACTGAAGGAGCAGAATAACTTGTGTAGCATGAAAATATTGAGCTGTACGAATACCGTGGCTTCTAAGCTGAGCCTTAGTTTTTGGTATATTACAAATTTCTCCAAAAGAGAGATAGTGACTCGTGAAGAACATTGTTGTCGTCACAGGAGAGTCAAGTGGCTTCGGTGCCCTCAATTCACGTGCTCTGCCCCGTGCAGGTCACACTATCTACGCCAGCGTGCTTGAAACAACTGGCCGTAATGAGCCCCAGGGCAAGGAAGTGGAAGAGTATGCGATAGAGCACCACGTAAACCTGCGTGCGATCGAGCTAGATGTATCGTCGCAAGGATCCATTGATGTAGCGCTAAAGACCATCATCTTTGAAAACGGTCGTCTGGACTTGCTTATTCACAATGCGGGCCACATGGGCTTCGGTCCCGCCGAAGCCTTCAGACCGGAACAATTTGCCCAACTCTATGACATCAATGTGCTCAGCACGCAACGCGTAAACCGCGCCGTCCTTCCTCATCTTCGCGCGCAGGGAAAGGGCCTAGTCGTCTGGGTCTCTAGCAGTAGTACCCGCGGAGGAACTCCACCATTCCTAGCTCCCTATTTTGCCGCGAAGGCTTCGATGGATTCCCTGGCGGTGAGGTGCGCTAGCCAGCTGGCCCGTTGGGGGATCGAGACATCCAACATCGTGCCTGGTTCTTTCACCTCGGGAACCAATCACTTCGAGAATGTCGGCTCCCAAAACGACAACGAGCAGGCTACCGAATACGACCCGACTGCGCATAAGGGATTAGCTGATAAGATCCAGATGGGCCTTGCCGAATGTATTCCACCGGATGCAGATGTCGGTGCCGTCGCTGACACCATCTTAAAAGTTGTCGACATGCCATTTGGCAAACGAACTTTCCGGGTACATATTGACCCTGCTCAGGATGGTTGTGAGGTAGTCAACGCAGTCGCCGATCGTATTCGGGCCGAATTTCTGCGTAGGATAGGCCTTGGTGATCTCCTCGCATCCCAGGTGAACGACTAATGACACATACATCAAAAGAAACGAAGAGCGCGATCGTCACTGGGGCCTCACGCGGGATCGGACGTGCTGTAGCGACAAGGCTGGCACGCGATGGGTTCGCAGTCAACTTGAATTATGCCGGCAATGCCGCCAAGGCTGAAGAAGTCGTGGCTGAAATTAAGGCTGCCGCCCGCGGACATGCCATCGCAGTGCAGGCCGATGTGGCGAACGCAGTCGACGTGGAGCATCTCTTCAAGGAAGTGGTCGACACCTTCGGTGGGGTAAATGTAGTAGTGAACTGCGCAGGCATCATGCCGCTTTCACCTATCGCTGTAGGCGACTTGGAACTTTTTGACAAGGTGATCGCCACCAACCTCCGTGGCACCTTTGTGGTGCTAGGACAAGCTGCTCGACAGATTTCGGCGGGTGGACGCATCATCGCTTTCTCAAGTAGCGTCATAGCGAAGGCATTCCCGACCTATGGCCCCTATATCGCATCCAAGGCAGGCGCTGAGGGGCTTGTACGCGTGCTTGCCAATGAGCTGAGGGGTCGCAATGTCACCGTAAACGCCGTTGCCCCTGGCCCAGTGGGGACTGAGCTGTTTCTCACTGGTAAGGCAGAAGCGCAGGTTGAAGAGCTGCGTAAACTCCCCCCGCTGGAACGCCTCGGCCAGCCTGAAGACATCGCCAATCTTGTGTCGTTCCTTGCCGGCCCGGGCAGTGGCTGAGTCAACGGTCAGGTCCTGCGCGCGAATGGCGGCTTTGCGTAGTGCCTTTCAGCGGTGAGCGCAAGCATAAGAGCTGGGGTGCCTTTTTATGTTTTTATTATTAGAGATGGAACCACACCTGTTCTTCATAGTTTACCATAAAACAGTTTAATGTTGTACAGTCAAGAAATTGATATCGATATATTTCGGTAATCCACTCTACTGACGCTCCAATGCATGCCGATCCCATTTGGCAGACGTTGCCGCAGCTTCATATGTGGTTTGCAGGAAAGAGAGCAAGACCTCATCAGGTAGCTTTGCATTCCGGACTACATCGTAGGGGAGGACGAACTCGCTCATGTCCTTATGGTAGAACGCCTCTGTCGGTTGGATGGGGTAATCCTTGAACCCTTGAGGCTCGGGGTAGGCATAGGCATAGAATACGGGCTCATTAACCGGACCGCCGCCAGGCCAGAAACCGCAACTACTCACCTCGTGTGAATATGCCTCAACTGCTACAAAACGGGCCAAGTTTGGTGCACCTGGGTGCTTAGGTGCCGTACGTCCGCTAAAGCGGGTGACGGCAAGATCAAAGGATCCCCAGAAAAAGTGTACTGGGCTCACCTTCCCTGTAAACCGACAACGAAATTCCTCTAACACCTGACTGCCCTCCAGCAGAATCCTCCAGACTCTTTGAGCATATTCGGGATCATAGGCCGCATGTTTCTGATCCTTCTCAAAAGGGGTTCGATCCGGCACTTCTACCGGCGTGGTCCAGATGGTCACAGGAATCCCAAGCGATGCTATGGCTGACATAGTTTCTTGATAAAACTCAGCTACTGAGCGTGGTCGGAGAGCGACTGTCTTGGAAGAACCGTCAGCCGTATCGATGAGTAGATTATGAGATATGAAATCAAAATCTATCCTCAAGTGCCGACCTTTGTAGGTCATAGTGGATGTTGTAAGCCCTCTAGGTGTGACATACAGAGTAGCATTCCACCAGTGATTTTGTAGTGGCGTAAGTGCGAGCCGGATTTTGCCGACGATTTGAGTCCACATGTGCAGCGTGTAATAGGTGTCTTTCCAATCTGCCAGCGGCAATTCTGGCCATGGATTTGTTGTGGTCATTAGATTATTCCCCCTCCATTCCGCCACCAAATGGCAGGGTCATGCATAAGAGGGTAATAATTTTCGACGCAAGGTGCTAGGCTAACAATAGCCGCGAGTACGATCCTAGCTTGGAGAATAGAGGCTAAGAGACGTTCCAATAATTGAGATTCGGGAACAAGTATCATACGAATGTATATGGATGAGTCAGGTATCTAAGATTTTACTTATTTAGAATGAAGAATAATATATCATGAAATAGTCCCCCTCAGTCTCTCGCTGGGTTTTGCGTAATTCAATGATTATGTTGCAAGGCGAAATATAGACAGAAAGGGATTTCTTCAATCGTAATAATATAAGCGGAGGTAAAGAACGTATTCTCAATTAGTGCCATTAGTATTGTTCCCAAAGAAGTTGAACAGCTGGTCTATTACAAGGCCTGACTGCTCTTCCGGGATCCAATGTCCTGAAAGTGGAACTGTCCTTAGGATGATATAGCACTGAAAAACAAGTGATTTGCAAACAGCCCCCTAAACATCCCAATAGAAACACCATCGCGTTTTCTGATGGTACTCAAATCCTACATTGCCATTCTAAATTCTCGTAATTTTGACGCATCAATCTTGTATTCAATCAGAACAAGCACGGGTCATTGGTCCAAATTTGGTTGAGTTAATAAATGGGGTACAGTCCTGTGCGTCGATAGAGAGACATCAATATCTTTGCCTGCTTTCAATGTATATTGCAGTTTTACTAACAATCCAACAGCCAAGGCTATACCGCTCTGGAATAATGATGTTCAATGCAAGGTAAAACAGCAAATGTGCGAGACCTTGTGGAATGAGTTAATGCACAACTTGTCTGGAATTGTAAAGGGTGCACGACCAATTAAAGGGATCAAAGTGACGAGATATGATGTATTGTTCATCATATTCCCTTTGCGGATCACACAAAATTTAGCAAAGAACAACTCAATAGAATTCAGCACAAATACAAAAAATACAATGAAGAGCATGGAGCTAAGATAAAACAGATATTCTACATTTCCAGAGATGAACCTTTTCCTCACATTTATTAAAATGCAGACTTTTCACCGGCCACTCAAAAATTCAATTGAAGAAGAGGAAAAGAAAACAATTCAATCAATAACAAAGACGTAATCACAGCGGTCGCACGAGTGCTATTGTTACCGTATTGTCTCTCCTCCATCTGCAACAATAGTTTGACCGCTGACAAAAGAGGAATAATCAGATGCAAGCATTAATGCTACACCTGCAATTTCTTCCGGCTTGCCTGCCCTTCCAAGTGGTATAGAAGATACAATATCTACTCTTTGTTCAGTTGTCAATCTTTCCCAATTTCTCTGTGTAGCAATAGTTCCAGGGGCGATTGCATTGCATCTTATTCCATACTTGCCATATTCAGCTGCTATATGCTTTGTGATTCCCAAATTAGCGGCCTTTGCGACAGTGTAGGGGGCGCCCTTTATGTATCCACTAATTGCAGGGGTTGATGAAATGTTGATTATAACTCCACGTCTCTTTTCGATCATTAAAGGCAGCACCTCACGACAGCATCTGTAAGTGCCTTTTGTATCTACATCCAAAACCCTCTCTAAAACTTCATCAGGTATTTGATCAAATCTTACATCCCATAGATCATCTTTAATTGGATAGCCTGCATTATTAACAAGCACATCGATTCGACCATATTTCTGGCGTATTTTGTCGACCATCTCCCTTACTTCTGTAACAGATGTTACATCTAGTTTCAATCCTAATGGGTTTGTTCCATATTCTTTTGAGAGCTCATCTGCAGCACTTTGAGCTTCCAGTTGATCTCTTCCTGTAACAACTACGTTTGCTCCTTGATCGGAATAGATGTTTGCCATTGCTCTTCCACTCCCCTTAGTAGAACCTGTTATGACAGCAACTCTGTCGCCTAGTAATTTCATCTGGTAATCATACACTGGTAGACATAAGCAATACGCAATTATTTATTGTCATCATCATTACTACCGTAACAACAATCGGCAGTACGCTACTTAATGGCACATAGAATGTCCCCACCGGCTCAG
>Ga0299914_10000275_pt1 | contig 30848 bp, 24 predicted proteins | sample RVTome_10_FD_201361 | JGI IMG/M metagenome (GOLD analysis project Ga0299914, IMG submission 201361) | Soil microbial communities from uranium-contaminated site in the Upper Colorado River Basin, Wyoming, United States - RVT153D57 (version 2) ... | reverse complement strand
TGATCACCATCATCCAGAACTACGCCCAGGGCTCCGGCGTGTGGGGCGAGCGTGGGATGGCCGCGCTCTGGTCCGCGGCCACGGTGAAGCTGATCGGCGCCGGCATGGACGACGCCAAACACGCCGAAGACATCTCCAAAATCATCGGGGAGCACGACGTTGCCACCGCGTCGATGAACCGAGACGCCAACGGCCACAGCAGCTGGAACACCAGCATCCAGCGCCGCCGCATTCTCGACCCGGGACAAGTGCGGGCACTGCCGCGCGGGCAGGCACTGCTGCTGGCCACCGGCGCCACCCCGGCCATGGTCGAGTTGCAGCCCTGGTACACCGGCCCCGGCGCCGCGCGCATCTCCTCCGAGCTGGCCACCGCGATCGACACCATCACCCGCCACGCCGCCGCCGAACTGGAACAGGAGCTGCCATGACCGACACCAAGCTTCGCATCGTCTCTTATGGAGGCGGTGTCCAGAGCACCAGCCTCCTGGTACTCGCCGCGCAGGGTCGCATCAACTTCGGCACCTTCGTGTTCGCCAACGTCGGCGACGACTCGGAGCACCCGGACACCCTGCGTTACATCCGCGACGTTGCCGTTCCCTACACCGAGGCGAACGGGATCGAGCTGGTGCAGCTGAACCGCGTCCGACGCGACGGCAGCATCGAGACGCTGTTCGGCCGGCTCACCAAGCCGGGTTCGCGGTCGCTGCCGATCCCAGTGCGCATGTCCAACGGCAAGCCTGGGCGCCGGTCGTGCACATCGGACTTCAAAATTCGCGTCATCGGTAAGTGGCTGAAAGCTCACGGCGCCAACGCTTCCAACCCCGCCACCGTGGGGATCGGGATCAGCCTAGATGAGATCTGGCGTCTCAACCGGCGCCGCGCCGAAGCCTATGAGAATCCCGTCTATCCGCTGCTGGACCACGACCCGCCGCTTCGACGGGCCGACTGCGAAACCATCATCCGTGCCGCCGGCCTGCCCGTGCCCGGCAAGAGTGCCTGCTGGTTCTGCCCTATGAAACGCCCATCGACCTTTGCCGAAATGCGCCGCGTCCAGCCAGACCTGTTCAACAGAGCGGCTGCTCTGGAACGCCTGCTCAACGAACGTCGTGCCACGTTGGGTCGCGACCCGGTGTGGCTGACCCGGTTCAACAAGCCGCTGGCCGAGGCGGTGCCCGCCGCGCAGGAGATGCTGCCCGGCTTCGACACCGATCCCCAGCCCGGCGGCGAAGGTTGCGACAACGGGACGTGCTTCACATGACCATCCACCACACCCGAACCTTCTCCGGCAGCCGCGGCCGGTGGGTGCTGCTGGCCACGGCCGCGGTCGGCCTGCTCGCCACAGCGGTCCTTGCCGTGCGCGCTGGTCCACCACACGCCGCGACCGAGCCGCCCGTGACCACACCCGCGCCCGTAGAGTCGATGCCCGAGCTGGTGGTGCCCGACCCGGCCGTGGACCTCAGCGACGCCCAGCAGGTCTGCGCGGGCTTCGCCGCCGCGCTGCTCGAAAGCGCAGCCGCCGATGACAGCCCCGTTGACGCCTACCGGCGGGCAGCCGCATACGCCACGGCCGAGCTGGCATCGGCGATGGTCACCGACCAGGGACGCTGGCCGCCGCGAGACCCGCGCCACACGATCTCGCTTGAAGTGTCCGACTACGCAGGCGACGCGCATCTGCGGCCCGACACCGATGAGGTGGCGTACCGGGCAGCGCTGGTCACCATCACCGACGACGCGGGCGGCATCCATCGACGCATCGTCTACTGCGTCCTGCGGCAGGCCGATGGCTGGCGGGTGGCCGGCTACGAGCTGGAACGGACCCTGCCATGACCGGCCAGCAGAATTCGCCCGCGGCCACCGCCTGGTCGCTCGCGATGGTGGGCGTTGCGCTCGTGTCGGCGATCGCGCTGGTCCTACTCGGCGGCGTGGGCGCCGGTGTAGGCACCGTCACCAACGCCGGCCTGGCAGGCGGCGGCGTGCTCAACGTGGAGGCCATACCCACGCACGCGCGCCACCTGGCCTGGATCGTCGTGCGCGCTGGTTCGATCTGCCCCGAGATCACCGCCCCGTTGATCGCGGCCCAAATCGAGCAGGAAAGCAACTGGCGAGCTGACGCGGTAGCGCACAACCCGGCATCCCGCGGTGGTGACGCGATGGGGATCGCCCAGTTCCAGGCCGCCACCTGGAACGAGTGGGGCGAGGACGCCAACGGCAACGGCATCGCCAGCGTGTGGGAGCCCGAGGACGCCATCTGGTCCCAGGGCCGGCTCATGTGCGCCCACGTCGAATGGGCGCAACAGCAACTCTCGGCCGGCGCCATCACCGGCGACCCGATCGACATCGCGCTAGCCGCCTACTTCTGCGGCCGGCAGTGCGTCCTGGACTCCGGTGGGGTGCCCGCCTCGGGCATGGCCGCCGACTATCCCCGCGAGGTCCGCGACCGCGTACCGCGCTACACCCTGGCCGCCGCCGTGCCCACCGGCGAATGGGTCGTGCCCCTACCGGAAGGCAGCTACCAGTTCACCTCCGGGTTCGGGCAACGGTGGGGCCGCCTGCACGCCGGTATCGACCTTGCCGCACCGACCGGCACCCCCATCTACGCCGCCTCGGCCGGGACGGTACTGGATGCCGGCTGCACCAGCCCGCGCTGTGACATCCCCGGAAGTCTGGAGATGCCCGGCTGCGGGTGGCGGGTCAACATCAACCACGGCGGCGGTGTGGTCACACGGTACTGCCATGCCGTGGCGCTCAACGTTACCGCCGGCCAGCAGGTCGTAGCGGGCCAGGTGATCGGCTGGGTCGGGTCGACAGGCCAGTCCTCCGGGCCGCACCTGCACTTCGAGGTCCATCAAGGCGCCCCACCAGCCACAAACAACACCGCGACCGATCCGGTGCCGTTCCTGCAAGCACTCGGTATTCAGCTCTAGAAACCTATGGGGACCTCACATGACCTCACCAAACCCGAGCCCATACTCGCCTCCACCGACCGGTTCGCAACGGCCTGTCGTGGACCAGGCGGCGGTGGCCAACGCACTCAGCCAGAACAACGGCGAGGTCGATCTTCCGCCGTGGGTCGCTGGCGCGGCGGCGCGGGCGTGGAACCGAGCCGTGGGAGAGCCCACCGCGGCGGTTGTCGACGCGGTGTATGCCTCAAGCCACGACACCGGGCAGCGCCATGGTGTCCAAGCGGCCGTCGAGCACATCCTTCACCGGCTGGAGACTGCGCGTGCCGGCTTGGGTGACACCGACGACCGCACTGAGGTGCGCACTGTCCTCTCCGCCGTCGAAGCGGCAGCGAAGGTCCGCGGGGCCGACCCACTGTCACCTCTGTACGGATCTGGCGCTAACCGACCCAGCCCCCGGGCCTACGACCTTGCCCATAGTGCAGCGATGTCCGCTGCGAAGTCCGGCACTCCGGAGGCGGCGGTGGCAGCCGCGGCACGTGCTGCGTGGCGGCAAGGCTTCCGCGAAGGCCAACGGGAGTCCTATTGGCACGTCAATGGGGTCATCAATTCCGCCAGCGAGATGGTAGATGACCGGCATTTCACCACGGTGGTCGAGGGACACGCAGCCACGGTGTGGCTGGAGAAGCTGCGCGACGAAGGGCACACGTTCGCCGACCCGGACCGGCGCCCACTGGCGGAGAAGAATCCTCGCGCCGTACATGAGTCAACGCCATCCCGCAAGCCCGCCACCGCGGCTCGGCAGAGCTTCCCTACACCGCCGACCACGGGCCAGCCGCAAACCCCGGCCAAGACACCTTCCAAACCTGCTCGCCGTGGTCGAGGCCGCTACCACCGGTAGACAAAGGAGATCTGGCAATGGAGGCCAAAGACCCGCAACGCTTGGTGATCGCTGTCGGTGATGCCTTGCCGCGGCTCCAGGGTGCGCTCGGAGACAGAAGTGATCTGGAAGTGCGGTTGGACTTCGGTGAACAGGTTGTCGCCGCCGCCAAAGGTGGGGTGGAGGCCGCCGCTCAGGCTGCCTATCGCGCTGGATTCCGCGCGGGCGAGCGGTACGGCCAGCGGCTCGTCGGCCCGCTCGGCCACCACCAACCCGCCAGCTCCTTCTGCTGCTTCGCCACGCCGCGAGCAGGCGGGTCGCAGGTCACGCTGACCAAGAGACGAGGAACCGTCATGACCCACCGCAGAAGCTCCGATGTCAGTGCTCCGGGGACCGTGTTCGTGCGCCCCGCAACGCTCGGGGTCAACCACCAGACGGGTGCAGCGCAATGACCTCACCCACACACAGCGGGGACCGGCTCGCCGGGGCGGTCGGCGACGCGGTGCCCTACGGCCGTCGATGGCCCTCCTACGACTACCGTCTTGCGATCGGCGATGTGGGCGAGCCGGTTGCCGCCGCCTACCGCACCGGCGGTGTGGAAGCCGCCGCGCAGGCGGCGTACACCGCCGGCTACCGCGCCGGTGAGCACGTGGGGCAGCTCACCAAAGCAGGATCGATACGAACGGCGCTCGACGCCACTCCACGCGAGCCGTTGACGCCGCAATGGCTATGGCTCGCCGACACCGCCGGCTACGCCCACGAGTGGGTTGTGGACGCCGACCGCGAGGTGATCCGGGCGCGCAACCCCTACGTCCCCGTCGACGACCTCGGCCCGGCGCTGCGGCACGCGGCCCCACACCAGGACGACGGCGGTGTGCCGCGCGCTGCGGCGCTGGCCTACACGCGAGGGTTTGACCGGGGCCAACAGCACGCGAAGGAACTCACCGCCCACGCGATTGCCGGCTACGCCTACCAGCGGGCGGCCGAGCTTGGCGTGAGCCTGCCCTTTGTTGACGAGGCACTGCGCCTGTCGCCCGGCCAGCGGCCGACCGGACTCGCCGAGCCAGCGGCGCCAGGCACCGGCCAGAGCGCGGCGGAGGTGAGCAGGCTCAGCTTCGCGCGTCCCGCCAGCGCCACGGCGAGCCCACCCGCGACACCAGGCCGCGGTCCCGGCCGTTCAACCGGCGCGTCCAGAAGCCGGCACCGATGACCACGGCAGCGAACGGCCGCTGCTGGGCGGCGAGCAGCCGACCGGTCAACGCCATGTCTCCACCGGATTCCGGCCGCGGTCGGTGGCAGCACGCCGGCCTGCTGCGGCGTGGCCAGGTGTGGCGTAGGCCAGCGGGACGGGCACGACATGCAGTTGTGGTGATGACGAGTAATAATGGAGGTGGCTGATGGCGCGTCGACGTCGCGACCCGATCCCCGGCCAGGAGGCGCTGTTCCTGTGGGGCGGCTCCGACTGGGACATCGAGACCACACCGTCTCAGCCGCAGGCCACACAGGAAGGAGGACCGGCTGATGGAGGAGTACGCGATGCTGGTGCGCAACCACTGGGAGCGGAACCGTCGCGATCAGATCGCGCTGCTTCCCGACCCGGACCTGTACTTCCAGCAGGTGGGCGAGGAGATGGCCGAGGAGATCGAGACCATGGCCGACGAGCTGGCGGGGCAGGCTCCGCCGGGCGAGACGTACTGGCAGAAGGTCGGTCGGCTCAACGAGGCAACCAACCGCGCCCGGGAGATCGTGCTGCGGGAGCGGCTGGCCGAGCAGGAGTAGCACCACCGGCGGCCGTGGCCGCACCAGCGGACACCGGCCTGCTGTTCGACGACAGTTTCACGGCGGCATCGGTCGCTGCCGCCGCACCGTCGCCGGCTCCCGTTGCGGTGGCAGCGGCACCGGCTGCGCCGACGGCGCCCGCTACGGAGCCGAAGCCACGCTCGACTTCCTCGACCCGCCGTGAACCACGCCGTGCCGCCCCTGCCCCACCGCCACCCGCGCCGGAGCGGGCGGAGCCGGAGCCGACGACTGAGGCGCAGCCGGAGCAGCCGGCGGTGCGGTTCACCCCCCGCAGCCAGGCCGACCTCGCGCCCACGGGGGTGACCACGAGGATTCGGGCGAACCTGGCCGCGTTGCGGGTGCGGGAGCAGCTTAACCAGCAGCAGCGGCCGGCCACCAGCGAGGAGCAGCAGGTGCTGGCGCGGTGGTCGTCGTGGGGTGCGGTGGCCCAGCCGATGTTCGCCCGGCCCGAGTACGCCTGGGCGCGCGACGAGCTGGCCGATTTGCTGTCGCCAGAGGATGTGGCCGCCGCCCGGGGCGCGACCTTGAACGCCCACTTCACCGACGCTGCTCTGGTGCAGCAGGTGTGGCGGGCGGTGACCGAGCTGGGGTTCACCGAGGGTCAGGTGCTGGAACCTGGCTGCGGCAGCGGGAACTTCATCGGCTTCGCCCCGTCCGGTGCGGAGATGACCGGGGTGGAGCTGGACCCGGCTACCGCGGACATCGCGAGTTTGCTGTACCCGGACGCGAGCATCCGGGCCGAGTCGTTCGCGGCCACCCGCCCGGTGGCGGGCATGTTCGACCTGGCCGTCGGAAACGTGCCGTTTGGCAACTATGTGGCTCACGACCCGACCTACAACGCGGACCGGTTGTCCATCCACAACGCGTTCATCTACAAGGCGGTGCAGCTGACCCGCCCGGGTGGGCTGGTGGCGGTGTTCACCTCGCGGTACACCATGGACGGCACCGACAGCCCGGTACGGGAACGGCTGGCCGCGTTGGCGGACCTGGTGGGTGCGGTGCGGCTGCCCTCGGGGGCGCACCGCAAGGCGGCGGGTACCGATGTGGTTACCGACCTGCTGATCCTGCGCCGCCGCGAACCCGACCGCCAACCCGATGACACCGCCTGGGCAGAGTCGGCACCGATGCGGGTCGGTGACGAGCAGATACCGGTCAACGAATACTTCCAGCAGCATCCGGAGCTGGTCCTCGGCCAGATGACAACCGGCCGCGGCGCGCACAGCGAAACCGACCTGGTGGTCGACGGGCCGGCCGACGCCTCGCTGCTGCTCGGTGACGCGCTGGACCGGATCGTGCCCCGCGCCAAGGCGCGTGGGCTGACCTGGACACCGGCCGAACAGGCCGACCCGGTGCGGTTCGTGGAACCCAACCCGCTGTATCCGGACCGGTTCATCCGCGCCCACGACGACGGCAGCTTCACCCAGCTGGTCTTCGGGGTGCAACAGCCATTCGCGGTCGCCGACAACCAGGCCGCCGAGCTGCGGGCGCTGCTCGGTTTGCGGGACACGGTACGCGACCTGCTGCTCGCCGAGGCCGCCAGCGAAACCTCCACACCGGAAATCGAGGAGCTGCGCCAGTCGCTGAACCAGCGCTACGACGCCTACCTCGACCGGTACGGGCCGATCAACCGGTCCACCACCACCAGCAACGGGCAGCGGCGCCGTCCCAACCTGGGTGGGTTCCGCAAAGACCCGTTCGCCTCGTTGGTGCGCGCGCTGGAGGAGTACGACCCGGCCACGGGCACGGCCACCAAGGCGGAGATCTTCCACAAGCGCGCCGAGCTTCCACGCGAGCAGGCCACGGCGGCGGACAACCCCACCGATGCGTTGGCGATCTGCATGGACCGTCACGGGCAGCTTCAGCTGGCGGTGATCGCCGAGCTGCTGGGCCTCGACCAGCGCAGCGCGCGGGAGGCGTTGGGCACGCTGGTGTTCGATGAGCCGTTCACCGACCGGCTTGTCCTGGCCGGCGAGTACCTGTCCGGCAACGTGCGTGCCAAGTTGGAGGTGGCGCGTAAGGCTGCCGCGGCTGACTCCCGGTTCGCGGTCAACGTCACCGCCCTGTCGGAGGTCATCCCGGCCGACATCCCGTCGGAGGACATCCGTGTTCAGCTGGGTGCGGCGTGGATCGACGCCAGCTACGTCGAGCAGTTCCTCCGCGAGACCCTCAACGACCCGCGGCTGCGGGTGGACCACCCGACCGGTTCCACCTGGAACGTCATCAGCTACCGAACCAACTCGCTGGAGGCCATCGAACAGTGGGGCACCCGCGACGTTCCCGCCCAGCAGCTGGCCGAGTCGCTGCTGCGGCGCAAACCCGTCGAGGTGCGACGCTCCACCGACAACGGCTCCTACGTGGACGTGGAAGCCACCGCGATCGCCGCGGCCAAGGCCACCGAGCTGGAGGAACGGTTCGGCGAATGGGTGTGGGAGGACCCGGCCAGGGCGGCCGACCTGGCCCGCAAGTACAACGACGAGTTCAACTCCACACGGCTTCGCGAGTTCGGGGGCTCCTACCTGAGCCTGCCGGGGCTGGCGATGAACTTCTCCCCGCGAGCCCACCAGAGCGCGGCCGTGGAACGGATTCTGATGACCCCGGCGGTCGGACTGTTCCACGAAGTCGGCGCGGGCAAAACCTCAGAGATGATCATCGGGGCGATGGAACTGCGCCGGCTCGGGCTGGCTAAGAAGCCGGTCATCGTCACCCCGAAGAACGTCCTAGACGCCTTCGCCCGCGAGTTCCTGGAACGGTATCCGCGTGCCCGGCTGCTGGTGGGCTACCAGGACGACACTGACAAGGCGGAGCGGCGTAACTTCATCGCCCGCGCGGCGGCCAGTGACTGGGACGCGGTGCTAATGACCCGCGAAGCGTTCGAGGCGATCCCACTGGACCACGCCACCCGGAAGGCATATCTGCAACGCGCCGTTGACGAAGTGGCTGGAGTCATTGACCTCGCCGACGCGAAGGGCATGGACAACAGCACCGTCAAGGATCTGGAAACCCAGAAGAAGCGCGCACAGGAACGCGTTGAGCGGATGATGGACAAGGCCAAAGACGACGGGATCGACTTCAAACTCACCGGCATCGACTACATCTTCGCCGACGAGGCCCACGCCTACAAGAACCTGATGACGCTCAGCTCCATGCCCGGCATGAGCATCAGCCCAGGGTCCGGCCGTGCCCTCGACCTGCACATGAAGCTGGAGCACCTGCGCAATCACTACAGCAGGGTCGCCACCTTGGCGACCGCCACGCCGATCACCCGTACCCTGGCCGAGATCTACAACTGGATGCGCTACCTGGACCCGCAGCAGCTACACCAGGAGCGGGGTATCACTGACTTCGACCAGTTCCTGGCCACCTTCGCCACCACCACCACCGACTTCGAGGTCACCATCACCGGCGGGCTCAAGCTGAAAAGCCGAGTGAACAAAGTCGTCAACCTTCCCGAGCTGATCACCATGTTCCGCTCGGTCAGCGACATCAAGACCGCCGAAGACCTCAAGCTGCCCACACCGCTGCTGGTCGAACGCGAAGACGGCAAACGGATGCCGCAGGTGGTTGTCGTCCCGCCCGGTCCGAACATGCGCGAGCACAAGGAACGCACCGAACGGCGGGCGGAAATGATCACCGGCCGTCAGGGCGCCACGGAGTATCTGCGCATCATCAACGACGGCAAGAAAGCCGCCGTCGACCTATCGCTGGTCGGCTACGAACCAGACCGGCCCAGTAAGCTGACGATGGTCGCCGACAACATCGCCCGGATCTGGCAGGACACCAAAGACAACGAGTACCTGACCCGAAGCGGCCAACCCAGCGACCGCAAGGGCGCGTTGCAGATCGTGTTCTGCGACCTTGGTGTGCCACCGGACGCCAAACGCAAACGCCAGGGCGCCATCAGCGTCTACGACTCGCTGCGCGACGAGCTGGCCGCCCGCGGCATACCCGCCGATCAGGTCCGCTACGTCCACGAGGCCGGCGACAACGAATACCGAAAAGGGCTGTTGTTCGACGAATGCAACGACGGCAAGGTTTCCGTGCTCATCGCCTCCACCGGCAAGGCCGGCGTGGGCACCAACATCCAGCGGCGGGCCGTGGCGTTGCACCATGTGGACTGCACCTGGAACCCGTCCGACATGGTGCAGCGCGAGGGCCGCATCAAACGCCAAGGCAACCAGAACCCCGAGATCTACATTTTCAACTACGTGGCCGAGGGATCGTTCGACGGGTACGTGTACCAGACCGTCGAACGTAAGGCTCGCACCATCGGGCCGGTGATGTCCGGCAAGCTCGACGCCCGCGAGGTCGAGGACGTCGGCGAGGTCGCGCTGTCCATGGCCGAGGTGAAAGCGCTGGCCTCCGGCAACCCGCTGCTGCTGGAGGTCAACCAGGCAGAGCGCGACCTCAAACAGCTGGAGCGGATGCAACGCAACCACGCCAACGGGCAGCGCACCATCCGGCACACCATCACCAGCAAGGAACAGGACCACAGGATCTACCTTGCCGCCGCGGCCGAGTACGCCGAAGCCGTCGCCATACGCACCCCCACCCGAGGCGACGCCTTCGCCATGACCGTGGGCGAGCAGACCCACCGCAGGCGACCCGACGCCGAGGCGGCCCTGCATCAGCTGATCGCCGACCTACGGCCCGGCAGCGGCGCGAAGCCGATCGGCACCATCGGTGGGCTCACAGTGACCGCCACCACCGACCCGTCGCTCGACCCGGCCAGGCGGCGGGTCACCTTGTCGTTCGCGCAGGCCACCCACAGCGAAGTGGTGCTGTACGCCAACGGGCTCGGCGAAGGCGGAAAGGCCGTCAACATCGTCCAGCGGCTGGAAAACCGGCTCGGCGAGCTGGAATCCCAGCAGGCCCACTACACCAGCCTGGCGGAAACGGCGGCAGCCGAAGCGGAACGGGCACACGGGCAGCTGGGCCGCCCGTTCCGGTACACCGCCGAGCTGGAAGCCGCCCGCGAAAAGTACACCGAACTCAAAGCCAAGCTCGCCGAGCAGAACAAGAAGAAGCAAGCGGAGCCCGCCACAACATCGACATCCGCCGGGGTGGCGGCTGACACGGCGGCCGGCCCCACACCAGCAGGCGGATCATCACAGACCGTGGAAGGTGCGCCGGGCTCGTACCGGCCACCCGCGCCGGCGACGCCCTCCGGGCCAGTCCCGCCGGTACACCGGCTCGCCGACGGATGGCGCGGCGACCTCGATGCCGCCCTCCAGGTGGCGGTGGCGCTGACTGAGCAACGCGGGTTCACCTCCAAGAAGGCCGCCGACCAGGCCCACGCCCACGGGGTGCGCCTGCGTCCTACCGCCTCGTTGACCCAGTACGCCCTGACCGACACCACCGAACGCACCGAAGACCTGCGTGAGCAGGTACAGGCCGCGCTCACCCCCGCCGTCGCCGCCAGGGCTGCCCTGATCCGGCAATGGGCACAGGCCCTACCCGACAACGGCGGCGACTACCTGAGCAACCTCGGCCGCGCCGCCCGCCTGCCGCAGCTAAGTACAAGGGAGCTTCCCACCCTCGTGTCCGCGGTCAGCGCCTACGCCCGCCACGAGCAAGCGCAGGCAGGGGTGGCCGCCGCTGGGCGCTCGGCTTGGCAAGGCAGCGGGCGGCAGCGCCTGAGCATCGACCAGGTGACGGTGGCCGCGATCCAGGCCAACGCTAGCCGGACCGGGCTTGACGTGACCGCCAGCCTCGTGGACACCCACGGGAACCTGTATCGGTGGCAGACCAATCAACGGCCCCCGTTCGCCATCGGTGACCGTGGCCAGATCGTCGGCACCGTCAAGGGGCACCGGCTGGGCGACGGCGGCGCCAAAGAGACCGTGCTCGCACGCGGCGAATGGACCCCGGCCGTGGCCGACTCGTCCCAGCAGCCCACGCCGGCAACCATGCCTTCACCCACGGTCAAGCCGGACCCGGCGCGGCATGAGGCGGCCTCTGACCCGCGTGGCCCCGCCTCCGCCGCGGACACCGCAGCGCTGGCGACGGCAGTCGAACAGATCAACCAACGTCACGGCACCACGATCACGGTAAGCGACCTCACCGGCCCGTTCCAGGACACCATCGCCGAAAGGCGGGTACGCCAAGCGGCCCTCGCCAACGACGAGCACAACTTTTGCCTGGTCTTCAACGACCTGTTCGCAGAGAAGGTCGCCGACCACATCGACAGCGAAAGCGGCCTCGTCAACCAGTACTTCTCCCGGGACCACACGCTCAGAAACGACATCAACGCCAGCGTCAACGGCATCGCCTGGCGGAAAATCCGCGAACAGGAGCAGCACCACACCCCGCAAACAGCCTCACCGGCGGCCACCGCACGGCTATCGTTCGCCACCACCCAACCGACCGACACACCCCCAGCAGCAACCCCGGAGGCGGGCAGTCCACCCCATTCCGCGTCATCGGCAGCGGCCACCGCCAGCGGCCCCGCCGCACCGGCCACGAGCAGCAACCCGGCGGCGCTAGCCCGCGCCGCCGGGTCCATCCCGGCAGGCTCGCCGGCACCGGCGCCCAAACAGACAGGAGAAACCGACCAGAGCCCGGCATGGGCATCGGCATACCCCCGCGAACCTCGACGCTCCACCCGCGCCGCGCGGTAGCAGTGCGCTGACCGCGGCCCGCGCCGGTCTGCCGGCGCCCGGGCTTGCCAGACAGGAGCGGCGCGGGGTCGGGCTGTGCGGAGCCGAGAGCGGGCCGGTGCGAGTCTGCGCCGGCTCACCCCAGTGACCAGCACAGGCCATCTCACCTGTGCCGAGGATGTGGCGGACGAGCTGCCAGCCACCGATCCTCAGTGCACGGTTTGCACTTCCAGCCGTTTCTGCCTCTGCACGCTGGCGTGCACCTCGATATCTCTCGTGGTGTCAGCGACCGCCACAGGTTGCCGAGACTCCGTTCATTCGTCAGTCAACGAGGTAGTGAGCTTCGATGTAGGCGACGGTGGAGTCGTACGGCTCTCCCACCGGCTTTAACATGTACCGGCGGAAGACCGCAGCGGTGGCGCGGCGGACGCCTCGGTTGCGAGCGTCTGCGTTGTCCCATGACTGGGCGAGGGTTCGGGTGACCACTTGGTCGATCTCCTCGGCCAGGTTCCGTTCGGTGATGGTGAGGCCGGGCGGTGCGTGGTCGTGGATGATCCGCGACAGGACGCCTACGTGGTCGTCGTCCAGGACGACGACGGCTTCGTCGGGGTGCTTCTCGGCGTTGACGATGGCGCGGGCGATCCGGAGCGCTTCGGACAGGAAGTCCAGGGCATCTTGGGCGTTCTGGATGATCCGGTCCCGCAGCAGCCTGATCCGTTCGGCGAGTGCGGTGTACTTGGCAGACGCCGGTTCGACACCCCTTTCGAGGGCAGCCTTGATGTGGTCCAGGATCTCCGCCGCGGACGGCGGCGCCTTGTCCTCGCCGTTGTCCTTATCGGTCTTGGGGCGGACGAGGGCCATCAGCTCTTTGAGGATGGCGATGCCTTGGGCGTCCAGGACAAGGGGTTCCTCCTGGGAGGCGACCACGGAGAAGGAGTGGACGTGAGCGTTGATGATCTCCAGGACCATCGGCCCCAGCTCGCCCAGCCGTTCCTTCCTCTCCTCGTCGGATGACTTCTTGAACAAGGTCGTGTACACGGACCCGAACAGCCCGAAGCCGTCCCGGTACTTGGCGACCCGCTTGTCGGTGCTGATGAGCGGGTACAGGCGGGCAAGAAGCCGGTAGTCCTTGGCGAACACATCGGCGGCGCCGGGGTTGGCGTCCAGGAAGACGTTGATGTCCCGCACGGATTCGTATCCGTGGACCGTCAGGTCCAGGCCGTCCACATCGGCAAGGAGGTCTTCGATGCGGGCGAAGGTGGTGCGGAACTCGGCGACCAGCTCAGTCGGGTCGGTGACGAACCCACCGCCCTTGCCTGCCACTCCTTGTGAGGTGGGGTCAACGACGGCCCGTTGGACCTCTTCGGCCAGGCCAATGTAGTCCACGACCACGCCGGAGGTCTTCATGAAACCGGTCGGGGATATCCAGGTGCGGTTCGGGCGGGTGATCGTCTGGAACAGGTTGTGGGCCTTCAGCGGCTTGTCCAGGTAGAGGACGCCCTCGTTGGGGGCGTCGAACCCGGTCATCAGCTTCGCGGTCACCACCAGGAAGCACAGCGGATCGTCTGGGGTGAGGAACCGCCGCTTCTGTTCCTCCTCCTCGGCCTCCGAGAGCCGGAACGACCGCATAGCGAGGTCTTCATCCTTGGAGTCCGAAACGGAGATGTTCACCTCGGCGGTGATCCGGTCGTGCTTGCCGACCTCGGCGAGCACCTGTGACGCCTCGAACCCGGCCAGCAGCTCGTTGATCTTGTCCGTGTATGCCAAGGCAAGCTCGCGGTTGTAGGCGACGACCTGCGCCTTGAGCCCGTTGCGGTACGCGCCGGCCAGGTAGTGATCCACGATGTCCTGGCACACCGTGTGGATTCGGTCGGGGTTGGCGAACACCGAGGTGAGGCGTCCGAACTTGCGTGATAGGGCCTCGCGGTCGGGGTCGTCGAGGTCGAACTCGTCGGCGAACTGGTCGAACTCGGCCTGCAACTCCTGGTCGTTCATTTCGAAGGAGACCGGGTGCGGGTCCAGCATGACTGGGACGGTCGCCTCGTCTCGCAGAGACCGGGTCACCGAGTACCGGTGCAGCACCCTGCCTGGGTCACTCTCCTCCCCGAAGAGGGCGAAGGTGTCGGTGGCGAGGTTCCTGAGAGGGGTGCCGGTCATGCCGAAGAACTTCGCGTGCGGCAACGCTACGCGCATCTGCCCAGCCAGGGACGTCGACTTATCGGACTGGGTGCGGTGTGCCTCGTCAACCATCACGATGATGTTGTGCCGGGTCGACAGATTCTTGCCGGCGTCGGCGAACTTGTGCACGGTCGTGGAGATGACGCCGCGCACGTCGTCGGCCAGCAGGGAACGAAGCTCCTGACTGGTGGCGGGCTGGTGGAAGTAGGCGTCCCCCATCGCGGAGGTGAACACCCCGGAGGTCTGCCGGACAAGCTGGGTCCGGTCCGAGAGCAGGATGATCGTCGGCGAGTCGGTACGGGTGTCGGCCAGCAGCAGCGAGGCGGCGAACACCATCAGCAGCGTCTTCCCGCTGCCTTGGTGGTGCCAGATCAGGCCCTTCTGGCCGCCGGCGAGGACCCGCTCGTGGATCAGACGTGCGGCTTCCATCTGGGGGTAGCGGGGCAGGTACTTCTTGTCCACCCCACCACCGGAGGTATCGAACAAGGCGAAGCTCGCCAGCATGTCCAGGACGGTCGCCGGGTTAAGCAGCAGCTCGACCGAGCGTTGCACGTCAGCATGCCCGGACAGGTTCTCGTCGTCGGCGGTGGACCGAAACGGCTGCCACAGGTTTAAGGGCGCGCCAACGGCACCGAACCGCAGCTTCAGCCCGTCGGAGGCGACGGCGAAGACGTTGGGGGTGAAGAACCACGGATACTCGGTGGCGTACACGTCGTTGATGTCGCGGGCAGCCTTAGCCCACCCGGATTTCCCGGTCGGTGACTTCACCTCGACCACGACCAGCGGCAGCCCGTTGACCCAGTACACGAGGTCGAACCGGCGGGAGATCTTGCCGGGAACAGTGATGGTCACCTCGTCCGAGATGACCAGAGTGTTAGCGATCGGGTGCTCGGTGTCGATGACCTTCAGGGCATGCCACACACCGTCGGCGTCCCGGAACTCCTTAAGCCCGCGCAGCAGGTGCATCACCTGTTCGTTGGCCCGCACCAGCCCGCCATCAACGGCGTTGACCGTGGCGATGATCTCCTCGACCACCGTCTCCACGTCGAACCTGTCGATCACCCCAGGGTTGAGCCGGACGATGGCCTCCCGCAGCTGGCCGGCGACCACCGTTTGCGTTGCCTCCCGCGGCAACGCCCGGCCCGCGGTGAACTCCCAGCCCATGGGAAGGGACCACTGGATCATCAAGTTCTGGAACTCGCGTTCCCGAATGCCCTTCGCCACGGCTCACACCTCCACCTTGGGGGACTCGATGTCAACGGTGCGGTCCAGCAGACCCGAGAGCAGTGCCACCCGCGCCTGACGGAGACGTTCCGCCTCAGCACGGAGGGCGGCGACCTGCGTATCCATCGCCTCAGCCATCCCTGAGATGCGCTCCTGCTCATCACGAGGCGGCACGGGCATAACGATCTTACTGAGGTTTGCCGCTGAGACGCGAACCACCTTGGTCTCGCTCGTGAACCGACGCTTCCGATCCTGAAACAGAGGCGAGGCAAAAAAGTATGAGACGAACTTCGGGTCAAGATCATGGCGGAAGATGAAGCAGTCGTCGTGAACAGCCACAGCGTCATCACCCAACCAAGCAACAGCTTTGCCGACATCCTCGACGTTCTCACTCGTCCCGGCAATTACCACATCGCCGGGTTGTGCCAAGCGCATCGAGCCGCGGAAGCTTTCGGGCAGGTACGCCACCGTGCGTGTCGCCGACACCCCATAGTCCGTATAGATCTGGCCGTAGTGGATGCATCCCAGGCCGGATTCCACGTAGTCGCTCTTCAAAAACCGGCGGCCACGGGTGAGCGTTCCAGCTTTCGACAACGAAGCAGACGACCATCCTTCGCCACCACGGGAGAGAATGTCCCCCAGGGCAGCGTTCCGGACTCGAAGGAGACTTTTTGCCTCAGCCTCCAGTGCCGCGACCTGCTCGTCTATTGCGTTGACGACATCGAATATTCGCTCCTGGACAGGCATCGGCGGGATTTCCATGACAATGTTGAGGAAGTCTGTGGGCTTCACCCGCTCGCGCCTGCCGCCCATCCCCTTCGACACTCCTTTGAGTGCGTCCCACATGCTCTGCGTCGTGGTGAGGATGCGGAAAAAGTCGGGGTCGGCGTCAGACCTGAAGGCGAACGTAGGAAACTCCTGGGACGCGAAAGACTCCGGCAGATCGTCGGGGGTAACCGTGATCGCGCCTTCGAATGCTTTGAGCCGACTGTAGACGAGCACAGCGGGGCCGATCCGGTTGAGCTTCTTGTAGGCGGTAGAGCTTCCTGCGACGGGGTCGCGGTAGAGAAGCCCACGGCCCCTGTTCAGGACTCCCACGGTTGGATAGACCCGATCCGGGTCAACATCGGCGACCTCCAAATTCAGTGTGAGAAACCTTGAGAGAGGCGCCCGAACCCATTCATTCTGGGTGCCAGCTGCCGACTCATTGTTCGCCACGTCACTCATCGAATCCCTCAATCCCAGCGTTCGCAAGGATGGCGAGCATGTGTTGCTCGGACTTCTGACGCTCGGCTCGGGCAAGGTTGTAAGCCTCGATCAGGGTGGGCAGGTCAACCTGCTCGGACGTGGCCTGCTTGATGTAACGACTGACGTTGAGGTCATAGCCGTTCGCCGCGATCTCGGTCGTGGATACGAACCGGGCAGCCAGTCGACCTTTTCCGTCTGGGTCGACCGTGCTGCCGTCGGCGTCGACACTCGCATGGTAGGCGTTCACTATGTCAGAGATGTCAGCGTCGGTGAGGACGTTGCGGTTCTTGGCCTTGATGAACCGTTTGGATGCGTCGATAAACAGCACGCCGTTCTTGCGCTCGTCAATCTTGGTGCCGGGAGCGCGGAAAACTAGGATGCAGGTCGGGATCGTCGTGCTGTAGAAAAGGTTCGCCGGTAGCCCAATCACGGCTTCAAGCAGGTCGTCATCAAGGACGCGTTGACGGATCGAACGCTCCTGACCGCTGCGGAAGAGGACGCCGTTAGGCAGGACGACGCCAGCGCGGCCCTTCTTCGGTTCCATCGACGCGATCATGTGCTGCACGAACGCCCAGTCGGCCGACGACTGCGGAGCGACCCCACCGATGGCGCGCGGGTCCTTGGTCCAGGGCTTCCACTTCAGGCTGTAGGGCGGGTTGGCGACGATCACATCGAACTGTGCGATAGACCCGTCCGGCTTCTTGAAGCGCGGGTCCTTCAGGGTGTCGCCGACCTCGACCTGGAACTGGGTGAGGTTGTGCATGAAAAGGTTCATGCGGGCTACACCAGCGGTGTCCGCTACGGCCTCCTGCCCGTACAGCTTCAGCGTGTAGCCACGCCCGCCGCGGGCCTTCAGCAGGTTCGCGGAGGCGATGAGCATGCCGCCCGACCCGCAGGCCGGGTCGTACACCGACTCGAAGCTCGTGGGGGCCAGGACCTCGACGATCAGCTCTACGACCTCACGCGGGGTGAAGAACTGGCCGGCGCGGGTACCGGACCCGTCGGAGAACCGCTTCAGCAGGTACTCGTACGCCCCACCGAGCACGTCGTGGGACATGTTGCCCTCGTGCATCTTCGGGGTGCGGTCCATCGCCTGCATGACCGCCGCCAACACCTCTCCCGACAGCACCTCTTCGGAGGTCCAGGTCATAGACCCGAACAGGCGGGAGAACTTGTCAGGGTTGGCAGTCTCGATGGCTTGCAGGGAGGCGCGGACCCGCTGCCCGAGGCCGGGCTGGGTGATGGTGGCGAGGATGGACGACCAGGAGGCGCGACGCTGCTGGACGGTGCCCGGATGGATGAACGGGATCTCGAACGATTGGTAGTCGCGGTACTCGATCTCGTGGGCTTCCTCGGCGGAGAGGTCGTCCAAGCCCTCGTTGTCGTCCAGAAACTCCTGGTGGTGGTGCTCCCAGGTGTCCGACAGGTATTTCCAGAACATCAGCGGGAAGACGACCGAGGAGTATTGCGCTTCTGGCATCGCCACGCGCAGCTCGTCGGCGGCGTCCCACAATCGGCTCTCGATCTCCTGCTGGGTCACTGCCATCAGTCGGGGTGTCCTTGCTCGTCAAAGGTGGCGGCCCAGGGGCCGCGGGGTTTCTGCTAGTCACCCTATTTCGGACGTGCCGGCATGTACACGCCGGGCGTCTCCGGCCGGGTGAACACATGCGGGCATCGTATTCCCCCGAACGGACGAGTCATCAGAACATCCCTCCCTGAGAGCCCTTGATCGTGATCATGCTGGTCACGGGTGTGCGCGAGCGCCCGGAGATCGGTGAATGTGAGGCTCCGTGCGGACGGCGTTGATCAAGATCTGTGAGTCTTGCTGTCAAGAGGAGGCTTCGATGGTCCGCCAGTTGTCCCGCCGCGCGCCCGTGATCGTGCAAGTCATGCCTCCCGCTCCGCGTCGACATCAGCGCGGCTCAGGAGGCCCAGCGGGTCAGCCTTGCGGGGTCCGGACGTAGTTAGGCGACTCGCAGTAGGTCGCCGGCCAGCTCGTCGATAGCCCGGAACGTCGCCGGGGAGAGTTCCTCGGGAACCTCCACTCCGCGAGCCTCGATGAGCTGCTCCAGCAGTGTCCGCATCTCGCTGCGGTGCCCGTCAGCATGGTGGATGCGCATCAGGTCCACCCAAGGGTGGTCGTCAACGCGGTCCGGGTCAGCCACCCAGGCTTGTTCGACGGCCCACCGGGCGGTGGTCGTGTCCCCGGAGTCCAGGCACAGCGTGACCAGCTGGTGGGCGGTATCCACCACTGCGGAGGCGATGTGGTGGGGTGGGATGCTGCTGGCCGGCAGCCACGAGTACGGGTTGCGCTTGCCGGCGCCGTAGGGGCGGTCGCACCCGTCCAACGGCGCGCCACGGACGAGTTCGAGCGCACGGCAAAGGTCAGTGGTGCCATCGGCTCCGCGAGCCTCGCCACGGGCGCGAAGCCTGCGGAACAGGTGCCAGTCGAACAGGCAGCCGTCGGCAAGGCGGTAGATTCGGTCGCCTCCCAGGCTCGGCGGCAGCCACTGCTCACCGTCGCCTGACTCGCCCAGCCAGACGCGCACCTTGGACACCGCGGTGCGCCTGGCGTTGGCGGTGATGGCACGCTGCGGCCAGATCGCCTCGTCGAGCTGGTCCGGTGCGGCGCCACGGTTGCCCCGGCTGGCCAGAAACACGACGATCTCGGCGAAGAACCGCTCCCTGTCCTCTGGCGCTTCGCCGGGCGCCTCGACGGTGACCGGGCCGAGCACGCCGATGCGCGGCCGGGCATGCCCGAGCGTGGGTGCATGCCAGTCGGCCAGGTCGGCGTCCAGGTCGGTGTCGACGGGCCGGCGGACTCGTCGGCTGGCAGTGGCGGTAGCCGCTGGGCGCGCTGCCTGCGGGTCCTGTGTGGCGAACGCGGGATGCAGCCGGCCGTCGGTCTCGGCCGGGGACGCCGGGCTGGTCGTGTCGGCTCCGACGAGGGCAACGCCATCATCGTCACGGTCGATGTTGGTCACGGCCGGGCTCCCTTCGGCCGGGTCGATGCCGGGCTCGGCTTGGTCATCTGGTGTGGTGTCGGCTCCGGTTGGTGTGTCGGCCGGTCCTGCGGCCGGCGCCGGTTCACCGGCGGTCAAGGGCGGCGGCTGGTGAACCTCCGGCCACAGGTCGGGCTCGTCTGCCGGTGCAGACTCGCGCCCGTCCACGCCGGCTGCGTCTTCGTCTAGCGTGAGCAGGTCGTCGTCGCCGGGTAGCTCCTCGTCGCCGAAGCCCCACTGGTCCTCAATGTCTGGTTGAAGCAGATGGCCGTGCAGGTCGGTGCCCTGCGCCCACGACTCGTCAGCGGCCGGTACCGGCTCGTCGAAACCGGCATCGGCTGGAGGGAGCACGCTTCGGGCGGTGCGTAGCATCGGCGCGAGCCGGGCGAGCTGCTCGGCGGGCAATGCCGCGGCGTACGCCTCGGCGATGGACAACCAGTCCACACTGACCCGGCCCGCCGCGTCGACGTGAATGTTCCAGCGGCCGGGGGCTTCGGCGGCCGATACCATCGCCACGCCGCACCGTGGCGTGGCGTGAAGGCTCTGGTCGACCCCGGCCAGGTCTACGGTTGGGTCGGCGCAGATCAGCAGGTGCGGCATCCACGCATCCGCCGCAACATCGTTGATTCTCCCGGCGAAGGCGTTACCTGTGGCGGTGTCAGCCAACGCCGCCGTGTTGATGGCGGCGCGGCGCTGCACACGGGCGAGCGCCTCATCGACGGAGGCGCCACCGCGGACCCGCTCCTCGTTGAGGGCGATCAGCTGCGCCGTTTCGTCTGGATCGAAGCCGACCACAACGACCTCGCCGTGATCGATCCATTCAGCCGTGGCCGCTTCCGCGGCGAGGTAGCGCAGCAGGTTCAACCGGCGGTCGGGGTCACCGGTGATGGTCAGCAAACCCGTACGCTCGACATCGACGAGTAGATGCTGCCCGTCTGGATGCGACGCGACGGTGGCCAGGACGGGCAGCGGGGCGAGCTGCCCGGACGGCTCGGGCAGCTCCGCCTCCGCGCTTAGCGTCCAGCTCATGGCACCGGCACTGGCCACAAACGGTGAGGGCGGGTCGGGGCAGGCAGCGGCGAGCAGCAGATGCACGGTGCCGCCGTCCAGCCAGACCGCCACGATGTCGGGCAGCCGCTCGGGCTCCACACCGTGCAGGGCGGCGGCTAGCGCCCGCAGCGCGTGGTCGAGCCGGGTCACATCGGCTGGTTGAGCCGCCGTCCGCGCGGCGGTCTCCACCTTCGGGTCGGGCTCGGCCAGGCGGCGGCCGTGGCGGCGGTGCTGCTGTCGCCGTCTGCGCTGGAAATTCAGCCGGGTCAGCACTAGGGCGCTGAGCAGCCCGGCGGTGGCCAGCGCGGCCGTGACCGGTAGCACCGTGTCGGTTAGTGACCGGTCGTCGGGGTCCGATTCGGCGGCCGGTTCTCCAGCTGGCGGAGCCGGTGTCGGCTCGGCCCCCGCGTCTGGGGTGGCTGTGGGTGCCGGTGTCGAGGGGGTAGCTGGTGCCGGCGCGGTGCGGTCCGGGGTGGGTGTTGCGGGAGTGGGCTCGGGGCTGTCGTCTGGTGGCGGCGTGGCTGGTGACGGTGGGGCCGGCTCCGGTTCCGGCTGGGTCGGCTCCGGCTCGGTCGGCGGTTCGGGCCGGTCGGGTTCGATCGGCGTCGCCTCCGGCGGGGGCAGCGCATCGGCGGGCAGATACAGGTCCCAGCCCGGAAATATCAGGTCGGGTTGGTCAAGCGTGCCGCCCACCTGCGGAAAGTGGCGGCCTTGGTTGAGTTCCCAGATCCGGGGCCACTCGCTTCCGTCACCCAGGCAAAGCTCAGCGATGCGCCACAGGCTGTCGTCACGCTGGGCAACGTAGGCCCACCGGTCACCGTCGATGTTCAGGACATGCTCACCGGCGCACACGGTCGGCGGCCGTTCATCCGGCGCGGTCTGCTGGTGGGTCGTCGCGGCGGCGGTGAGGTCCACCATCGGCAGTGGTGACGGTGCCGGCACGGTCGCTGCCGCAGCGGCTGCTGGTGGCGGAGGCGGCGCGATGATGGCTGGGGTGAGCGCGGCGGCGGCCAGCACCCCTGCGGTTACACCGGACAGCAGCCACCTGGCCAGCTTCTGCATCGGGGACAGGACGGGCAGCCGCCGTGAAGGCACGCCACGCACCGCGGCGATGACCTCGCCCGCGAAGCTCGCGGCGAAGCTGATCCAGATGAACCACATCGCGAGTGCGAGCAGGTTGACGATCATCTGGTCGGTCAGCGGGGTGGAAAGCAGGTCCTGGACGTCCTCGACCGTGCGCGGCAGGTTGACCTCGCGGGGCAGGGGCCAGCCGATGAGCACGACCAGGCCCCAGGGGATGCCGCCGAGTAGCCCGGCCAGCATGGTGGCGCTTGCTGCCCGGGTGATCCACCTGCCAAGCAGGGACAGCGCCTTTGCCATGGGGTCTCCTTCGTAGGCCCTACGCGGCGGGTTCGGCGGTGGCGGTGGCGGTGATGGTGTAGGTGTTGACTCCTACCGCTGCGAGCAGTACCGCCGTGGAGCTGGTGGTGACCGTTACGGTCACCTGAGCTGGGGTGGCGACAACGGTGCCGTCCACACCTGCCTGGGCCAGCCACTGGTGGGCGGCGGCCTCGGCGGCCGGCGGGTCGAGCTGCACTGTGCCGGTGGTGCGTAGCAGCACCAGGTCGAGCTGGTCGGCGCCGCGGCGGGCGGCCTGCTGGGCGATGTTCCAGGCGTCTACCTTGGTGGCCATCGCGGCGCCGCCGTCGAACACGAGCCCGGCGGCCAGCAGCCCGATGACGACCAGTCCGAGCCCCCAGGGGGTGGCCGATCCTCTGTCGTGGCCCATACGGCGGATGATCCTGGTGATTCTGCTCATGGCAGCTCCAGTTCACGGAAGGTCTCGATGGGGGCGCGGGCGTCGGTTTGGAACGTGACGGTGCCCGGGATGCCGATGCTGGTCAGGCTGCTCAGGTTGGCGGTGCAGGAGATGGTCACCTCGACGTGCCCGCCATGGGTGAACTCCGTTGTGTCGACGCCCACGGTCAGGCTGGTGCAGGCGCGGCCGGAACTGGCAAGCGCGCTCTGCGCGGTGTCGGTCGCTACCGCGGTGGCTGCTTGCGGGCTGTGCTGTTGGGATGCGGCACGGGCTGCGGCTGCGGCTGCGGCGTGCACGTCATGGCGCGCCACCGACAGCAGCCAGGCACCGGCGATGAAGGCGGCCATGATGACGGCCACCGGCCAGACGAGCATGGTCATCTCGACGCTGACCGAGCCCTGGTCGGTTCGGCGTCTGATGGTGCGGCGGCGGCGTGGCATGACGTTGGGTTCCTGGTCCTATCCGGTGGGTCCGATGGGTTCGGTGGGTCCGTGTGCTTGGGCGTGGACCGGGATGGAGATGATCGGGATGATCGGCAGCACGGTGCCGGTCACCGTCACCGTGGTCGTCTCGGCGTCCCGGTCCACGGTGATCTGCACGTTGGCCAGACCACGTGGGTTGATCTCGGCCAGCAGCGCCGACGCTGCGGCGTGACCGTCAGCGTCGGTGGCGCCGTGCAGCCGGGCGGTCTGTAGGCCCTGCTGGGCGGCGTGGCGGGCGGACAGGTCAGCCAGCCCCCACGCGGCGGCCTGAATCGCCACCATGACCGCGAGCAGCATCAGCGGGGCGAACAGGACGATTTCCACGCTGGTGTCGCCGCGGTCGCCCCCGCGCCGCCGTCGTGGTGTCGTGCTGACCCGGGCCATGGCTGTCTAGAACCCGAGGCTAATGACTAGCGAGTTGAATGCGTCCACGATGGTGTCGCGGAAGATGCCGCCGACGATCGCGACGACCGCGACGATGACCCCGGCCCACAGGATCTTGTTTACGGACTCGTCGCCGCGGTCAGGGTGGTTGCGGATCTCGTCAACCGCCTGCTGGACAACCCTGGTGAAGTTTCGCTGTAGCCAGGTCTTCATGGGACCGTCTCTCCTTCTTTCTCCTTTGTGGTCGATTGACTAGAGGCCCGTGCTGAGTGCGGACAGTGCCGGGTACAGCAGGAACACGCCGTACCCGAGGGCGAGGATCAACACCGGCATCGACGTGCGCACGGCGGCTGAGCGGGCAGCGGTTTCCATCTCGGCGACCTGCCGGGCTCGCATCGCGGCAGAGTGGGCCGCCAGGGCTGTCCGCACGCGGGCGCCCTCGCTGCCGGCCAACGCGATGGCGTTGGCCAGCTCCGACAGCTCACTGACTCGGGTCGCCTCGCCGAGGTCGGCCAGCGCCTGCCAGGTTGGGGTGCGGGTCAGCCGCGCCTGGTGCAGGGTGCGGCGCAGCCGGTCGGCGGCCCAGCCGGTGCAGACCGCGGCGGCGTCGTCAACGGCTTGGTCGATGCCGGCGCCGCCGGCGATGGCAACCGCCACCAGGTCCTGCATCACACCCAGCACGTGCTGGAGTTCGGCCCGACGTTGCTGCGCCGGGGTCTGGACGCGGCTGGCGGCCCACCGCCACCCGGCCAGCCCACCGAACGCGGCCAGCAGTGCGGGCACCATGCCGCCGCTGCCCCACAGCACCGCCACCGCCACAGCGGCCAGGGCACCGACGCCGGTGGCGGCGACCTGCATCGCGCGGAAGCCCTCGACCGGCTTTTCCAGCAGGGCGAGGTCCTGCCGGATGCTCTGCCCGGGTAGGTCGAGACGGGCCAGCGGCGCCCCGAGCAGCCACTCACGGCGCTGCTGCGCCGACGAGGGTGTCGGTGGGTGCCGCAGCGCGTCCAACGCGCTTGCCAGCGACGGGCGGGGTGGCCGCACCCAGTAGGCAATCAGCGCCGCACCGAGGCCGGCCCCGGCGCCAAGCAGCATCGCCTGCCCGATCATGGGGCCACCCCCTGCTGCTGGCGGGTGCTCAGCACCCGCGGCATGGGCCGGATGCGGGCCAGCCGGTGCAGCCACCAGAACCCGATCGCCCACATTCCGCCAGCGACTGCGAGGACCATCTGCCCCACCGGGGAGGTGTAGGGGTCGAGGAATCCGCGGTTGAGCAGCAGCTGACCGAAGATCATCACCGATGTGGCGGCGACGATCATCCGCACGCTGGTGCGGGTGGTGGCCCACTGGGCGTCAACCCGCAGCCGGGCCGCGGCTTGGTCGCGGGCGGCAGCCGCGAGCACGGCGAGCTGGTCGGCCAGGCTACGCGCCCGACCGGTCGCGGCCAGCCGCAGCGCCGCCACCACCCGGTCGGCATCGGGATGGTCCAGGTCATCGGCGAAGGCGTCCAGCGCCTCGGGTAGCCGTACCCCGGCCCGGATCGCCTCGGCCAGCCCGGCCACCTCACGGCGGATCAGCGCTGGCGCCGTGGTTGCGGTGGCGGTCAGGGCATGCTCCAGACCGGCGCCGGCCTGCAAGGTGCCTTGAAGGCTTTCAGTCCACTTGGCCACTGCCTCCAGCCGCTCCAGCTCCCGCTTGCCGCTTCGGGTGCCGGCAAGCAGCGGCGGCACCGTCCACGCCGCGGCGGCGGCCAGCGCGGCTGCCACCGGCCAGCGGGTCCACAAGCCGATCACCGCTGCGGCGGCGACCGCCCCGCCGATCCGAAGCTGCATCCCGCCGGTGGTCGCCTGCTGCCACCACGGCGCGCCGGCCGGGTGCCGGCGGTGCCGGCGGGTCAGACCGTCGATGGCCAGCCACAGGCCCCCACCGACGCCCAGCCCGAGCACCGCAGCCATCAACACGTTGAGGGTGTTCATGGCCGCCACCGGTGGTCCAGCGCCTGCGGGTTCAACCCTTGCGCCACCAACAGATCCATCGTCTTATCCGAAAAACGGCTCGCTGGTACCGCGCGCTTGTCCGCCCCCGGCCGATACACCTCGTTGCTCAACACCTGCCCGCCGTCGTCGCCGACGATCTCGCGGATGCTGGAGACCACCCGCCCGCCACCAGCGGCAGTGTCCAACTTTTCCATATGCACAACAAGGTGGACAGAGCCGGCGATCAGCGTCGTGGCCGCGTGATAGCTGTAGTTTGCGGGGGGCTCCATCGCGTAGGTGACCATGCGAAGGATCGTCTGTGCGCTGTCCTCGGCGTGCACCGTGGCCATCGACCCCGGTGCGCCGATGGACATCGCCTTGGCCATGGAGGTGACCTCCGCACCCCGGACCTCGCCGACCAGGACCCGCTTGGGTCCCATCCGCAGACTTGCCCGTACGCAGGCATCGAGTGTGAACTCGCCGACGCCTTCGGAGTTAGGCAGCCGGGCCTGGAACGACAACCGGTTCGGATGCTCCGCCTTGCTCAGCGCCAGCTCGCGGGTGTCCTCGACCACAAGGACCCGCTCGGCTGGCGGGATCTGGGAGGCCAGCGCCCGCAGCATCGTGGTTTTCCCGGCGGCCGGGCCACCGGAGACCACGATATTGCGGTGGGCGCGGACCATCGCCCCCAGCACATCCCGCAACCCGGGGGTCAGTGTGCCCATCCGCGTCAGGTCTTCAAGACTGACCTTGAGCAGCCGGTGCCGGCGGATCGTCACCGCCACCCGGTCGGTGATGTCCATGATCGCGTGTAGGCGGGCGCCGCCGCCAGGTTCGTCGTCGCCGTCGCCGTGGTCGAGCAGCTGCAACGACAGCTCCGGCGAGTCCGGTGAGAAACGGCGTTCCTGGGCGCCGGAGCGGGCACCCAACTCCCGCAGCAACGCCACGAGGTCGTCGTCGCTGGCCGCTACCGGCGCCTCGCGGGTGATCGTGCCGTCGGAGCGCTCGGCCCACACGTCCTGGTACCCGTTGATGTGAATGGTCTCGATCTCGTCGTCGTCCAGCAACGCTTGGAGGCTGCCTGCCCCGCTGAACTCCGCCCGCAGCGCGCGGGCCACCTGCGCCTCGACCGCCCGCTCCAGCGGCGGCCGGCCGCCGGCCAGCGCCTGCCGGGCGTACTCGCGCAGCACCTCGGCGACCGCCCGCTGCACCGTCTGCGGCCACTGGGCGTCGCGTCGCCCGTTGGGGTTGGCGGTATCCAGCCGCGCGGCGACGTGAGGCCGTAGTGCCGCCACCAGCGCCACGTTGCCCGTCCCGGCGACGGAGGGAGGCCGTTGGCGGCCGTTCGAGCTGGTCGGGTTGGTCATTGCCGCACCGCCTTCTCAGCAGGTGAACGCAGCACTTGCGGCGCCGGTGGTACTGCCGGCGGTGTACCCGGCGGTGGTGCGGTCGCATGCGGCGACGACCCGTACAGCGTGCCGGCCAGGCCGCGGCAGGCGCGCAGCAGCGGCAGCCTCGTCCAGCCGGTCGAGGCCCAGCCGCGCCGTGGCACCGACCGGCCCGACAACACGGCGGCGCCGTGACGGTCGTTGGGCAGCACGTCGGTCACCGGCAGACGCAGCCGTGCCGCGACCTCGACCGCAGGCCACGGACTGTCGCCGACCAGCAGCAGCCGTACGTCGCCGGCCAGCGCCCGCAGCCGGTCGGCGCGGGCCTCGATCTGGCTCAGTTCCTCCAGTGTGGGCCGGGCCAACACCAGCAGCACATCGGCGGCCGAGATCAGCACCTCGGCAGGCGAGCCTGGCGACCACCGGCCGGCATCCACCAGCACCGCCGGGTAGGCGACTGCCAGGGTCGACAGCATCCGCTTCGCCTGGCCCGCGAGTACCTCCAGGCTGGCCTGCGCCTGCACCCCCGGTGGGGCCAGCAGCGCCGGCACCCCACACGGCAGCGTCTGCACCCACCGCTGCGGCTCCAGCCCACCATCCCCGTCACGGCTGTCCAACGCGACGGCCGCGAGGCCCCGCTCGACGTCGCCACCGAACCGTGCGCCGAGGTCCCCACCGGCCGGGTCGGCCTCCACCACCAGCGCACCAGGCCGCAGCCACCGAGCCGCCAGCCCCACCGCGGTCGTCGTGACACCCGGCGACCCTTTCGCGGAGACCAGCGCCACCGCCAGCCCTCGACTGCGGTGCCCGTTGCCCTGCATCATCTCGGCCATTTGCGTCTCACCTCCCGCCGGCTGGGTTCTCAAGCAGCAACGACACCTCGTCGCCGGCCACGGCGACCAGCCGGGCATCGGACGCTCGGGCCAGCAGCGACACCACCACCGACCCGGACACGTCCGCCGCGACGACATCGATCACCGTCGCGCTCACCATCGGTGGAGTCCCCGGTTCCTCAGCGGTATCTGAGACCGGCAGCAGGATCGAGACATGAGAGCCGTTCACCACCCCGGCGGGGACCTGCCCGGCCGACAACGCGACCGCGACCACCGACTCACCGGTCGGTGGCCAATCCGACGCACCGACCTGCGCCGCTGACAGCACGCTGCCGGCAACCAGCGGCACCGCGGCCGTACGGCCCACCACGCTGGACCGGTCGGCCTCGGTGAACACCTGCATCCCCGCCTCGGGCACCATCCGCACCACGCTCAGGTCGGCATCGGTGATCGTCGCACCGGCCGGCACGGGCCGGGCCACGATCAACACCGGTGTAGCCGGGTCAGCCCGCAGTGCCAACGCGGCGAACAGCAGTGAAAACGCCACCATCAACGCCAAGCCGACCAGCAGGTGCCGCGGCGCGCGCCGCCCCCGAGATGTTGGTGAGGCTGCCGGCGCCGGGGCGGCCTCCGGCGCAGCCCAGCTCGTTGTCGCCACACTCATCACAGCCTCCCCGTGTTGCGGGACAACGACTCCACAACCTCCACCGACTGGGAAGTCGCGGAAAACAGCGGTCCCACCGTGCCCGAAGCGCCACCGCCGGACCAGGACACCTGCCAGGTCACAGTGCCCGCCAGCGCAAACACACCGGTGCGGGTGTAGGTGTGCCCGCAGTCCGGGCTCGGCTGCAACGGATCATCGGCGGCCGTGTACGGCGTCCCCGCACCGCAGTCGTAGCTCGCCCCGTCACCGGTGACCCACTCGACCTCCGTCGGGGTCGCCACCGCGACCACCGTGATCCCAGGCACGCTCGCCGAGGCCGACCGAGTGGTCTGCCACCAGTGCGGCGCCACCCACAACCACGTCGGCAGCATCACCAGCTGCGGTGCCGAAGCCGGCGGGCTCAGCTCCAACACAGGCGGTGGCAGCGTCAGCCGGGACACCGCGATCTGCGCAAGCCACCCCGGCCCAGGAGCATCGGCGTCGTCCAACCACACCACCCCGCCACCGGCAACCTCACTGCACTGCCGCACATACCAGCCACCCGGCCCGCTCCCCGCCGGGGGATCGTCGCTGCCGTTGAAGAAATACCGGCACCCGTCAGCGCCGATCCACCCCTGGCCCTCGATGTAACACTCGACGACCTCACCGGAGTCGTTGTGGCACACCACATCCCCGCTTGGGCTGACCACCCACGACGGGCCGCCCGGCGCACCCACGCCCGTCTGGCACTGGGCGTGCTCCGGAAACTGGTTACAGTCAATATCGCCCCAGGGGTTCGCCTGAGCCGTTGACTGGCCGGCTATGAGAACAGCAACGGCAACGGTAATGACAGCTAGTCCGCTATGGAGTTTCAGCCGCATGAGCCGACCTCCCGAACCGCGAAATCGACCACCTTCCACTGACCATCGTCTACCTCCCGTACTGTCGCGAACACCAGCTGCCGGCCGCGAGGATCGTCACGGACCTCACCGGTCTGCGCGTCCACCGTCAGCCAGTTCGTGCTGTCCCCGCAGTCCTCGATCTCCACCTCCGTCGGAGCAGCCGCCGGGGTCAGATCGACCACCTCCGGGTGCAGCACCACCTCGCCCTCGATCACCTCACCGCGATCCCGCAGCGCGCTCAGCCCGCTGACCAGCACGTCCAGCGCCCGGTCCTGCGCGAACTCGCCCAACTGGGGATCGTCCGGGTCCGCCTGCGGCGCCCGACCCGCCGCGTCGTAGGCGGCCCACATCCCCTCATAGGCGGCAAGCGCCCGCCGCTCGGCCGCCGCCACAGGATCGGGCGGGCTCGGTGACGGTGACGGTGACGGTGACGGCTCGCCCGTAGCGGCCGAGGTTGGTGCTGGCTCAGCCACCTCACCGCCGCCACCGCACCCCTCCACCGACAGGGCGACCACCACGGCAAGCAGACCCACCACCCAGCCACGGCCGCTGGCGGCACGCCCAGCCCACCGGACCCGGACGCCTACGCCGCTATCGTGTGTGGAACGAACCTTTGGTCGTCCGCGTGCCCGCATGCTCCGCCTCCCACCCTCGCAACGGCCCCGGCCATCCAGGAAACCGCAACATCACGTAATCCGCTACGGACAATCCGTCATGTCGAATCGTCAGGTCACCACGTCCGGACGCAGTGACATGACACCGTGTCCGGACACCACGTCCGGACATCGCACCCACCGCGCCCGACGAACCGGGAGCCGGGCTTGCCGAGAGGACAGGCGTGGTTCACACTGACGGAAGGCACCTGTACGCCCGCCGCGAGGGCACGAGCCGGAGGTCTTCCCATGCGAAAGCCGACCACCCTCGCAGACATTGAAAGAGCCCATCGCCTGTTCAGCAACCACACGGCAATGGCTATCCTCGATACACTCCGCCGCGGGAAAAGCCTCAGCGGCGACGCCGGGCTCAACGCCGACCAGCAGACCATCAGCGACGCGGTGACGCTGCTCAAACAGATGGAGCTGGTCGAGCCCGCACCCCGGCCCGCCACCCAATCGGACGTTCAGGCAGTCACCCTCACGCCGCGCGGCCGAGGGCTGGTCGACCTCTTGGAGGACTTCTCACGACAGGTGACGTGATTCTCGTCACGTGCCCGTAACGCCGGCTCGATCGCCATCCCGTGATCGCAACGTGACGTTACGCAGGTCAAGCCACAGGCCAGGGAGTGGGCCTCAGCAGGCTATGTCGATCTTTCGACACGACTACTCGGTTGACGCTACCGACATAGTTGAATGGACGGAGCGCAACCTTGCGTTGTCCCTGCCACGTCTGGTCCAGCAAGCGATGGTAGCGACATGCGGCTCGGGGGGAAGCGGCATGAAGAAAGCTCAAGCGACATTCGAGGCTCTGTTCGGTTACAAGCGCGCGGCGCTGGCCCTCGCCTGCCTGGCGGACGGTCCATTGCGGTGGACCGATGTGCGCGACG
>Ga0299914_10000274_pt1 | contig 30849 bp, 26 predicted proteins | sample RVTome_10_FD_201361 | JGI IMG/M metagenome (GOLD analysis project Ga0299914, IMG submission 201361) | Soil microbial communities from uranium-contaminated site in the Upper Colorado River Basin, Wyoming, United States - RVT153D57 (version 2) ... | reverse complement strand
GCTGAGGATAGTTCTCGACGATCGCGAGCAGGCGCGCGAGCGCGGAGGTCTGGGCGTTGGCGGCGGCGATCGTCTCCTCCGGCGTGCCGGCGCCGGCCAGGCGCGCGCGCGAATCGGCGATGTCCGCGAAGACGCCCTTCTCGTGGGCGGCGTAGCCCTTCACGGTCTCGACCAGGTTCGGGATCAGATCGTTGCGCCGCTGCAGCTGATTCTCGACCTGCGCCCACTGCCCCTTGATGGCTTCTTCCTGGCTGACGAACCGGTTGTACGAGCATCCGGGCAGGACCATCGTCACCGCCAGCGCGAGCCACAGGGCCGGCATCCGCCGGAGCTGAGTCCTCATCGACATCCTCCTCGGGCGCACCGTGATGAATGCGCCGCCTGCATCAATCCCGCCGATCGGGGGATGCACGGCGCTACCATGACGCGCCGCCGCCACCGCCGCCGCTGCGGCCTCCGCCGAAGCCCCCGAAGCCGCCGCCGCCCCCGCGACCGCCGCCGAAGCCGCCGAAGCCGCCGCCCATTCCGAAGCCGCCGCCGCCGAACGGGCCCACGCCGCTGTGCCACCCGCTCCAGGTGCCCCGGCGTCCCCACCGCGAGCGCCGGCGCCGCGATCCCGTCAGAGTCGCCGCGAGTCCGCGGATGATCGAGAACGCGATGAGCAGGGCGAACACGGAGAGGCCCGCCACGGGCGGTGTCTCACGGCGGGTCTCCCGGGGCGGCGGCGCGCCCTCGAGCTCCACGCCGCGGGCTTCCGCAAGGCGTCCCGCGAGGCGCGCGACGCCGGCCAGCAGTCCCGCGCCGAATTCGCCGCGGCCGAAGTGCGGGGCCATCGCGATCCGCGCGGTCTCGCCCGCGAAGCCATCCGTGATGTACGGCTCGAGGCCGTACCCGACCTCGATCTCCACGCGCCGTTCGTTCACCGCGAGCAGCACCAGCAAGCCGTTGTCCTGTCCGCGCGCGCCGATGCCGCTCCCCCGGTTCTCGAACAGCTCGACGGCGTACTCGCGGGCGTCGGCGTAGGGCTCCACGGTGGGCACCGTCGCGACGATGATCACGTCGCCGGTCTGCGACTGAAGCGCGCGAATCAACGTCTCGATCTTCCCGGCGCTCGCCGGATCGATCACGTTCGCGAAGTCGTTCACGGGACCCGCCAGCTCCGGCAGCGGCGGCTGCGCGGGGGCCGGGGCGGCGGAGGCCGTGAGCGCCACCCAGATCAGCGCGGGCAGCGCCCATCGTCCGCGCGGCGATCCGGTCACGCGTGACCCCGGCGATCGATCGCGACGGCCAGCGCTTCCATCGCCGCCAGATACTCGGGGAAGAGCCGCGCGCCGTCGCTCATGGGCACGCGGGACGAGCGTCCCGTGAGCACGGCGCCGAAGACCGCGGCCGGCATGCCGGCGATCCCGGCCGCGTGGTCCGCCAGCGCCGCCGCATCGAGGATCGTACTGCCGTCGAGCAGGGCGAGGTTCACGAGCAGAGCTTCGAGCGCGGGCGCCGAATCAGCGACCAGGCGGGCGATCGCGGAGGGATCGCCTGCCGACTCGATGTAGCCCTCGCGCAGGTGCAGGAGATGGCTCCTGGCCTGCACCTCGCACGCGCGGCGCAGATCGTCGGGCCGTACGAGCAGCTCGCCGAACGGATCGCGCCCGACGACCACCGCGTGGCGGTTGATGATGGCGCCGAACTCGAGCGGGAACGCGTCGAGCGATCGCGAGAAGTCGTCCTCCGCGAACAGCAGCGGCGTGGCGAGGCCGAGCCGGGCCCAGCGCCGCTGCCGTGCGGCGCACGATTCGAGGTGCGCGAAGTCGAGGCGGTCGACGAGCGCGAGCGTCCGCACCGGATCGTCGTCATCCGCCGAGACGTGCCCGTGCTCGTCCGGTGCGTGGGGACCGAACACCACGAGCGCCGTGAGGCCGGCCCCGAACACCTGGCGGAGCTCTTCTGCCAGTTCCCCGGCGAGACGCCGGGCCTGCGCGTGCATGGGTGAATTCTATCGAATACCGGCTGCGTGGGTGCGGCGCGTGGCTGAGGGCCTCTTGCGTCACGTCTTCTCTGTGTGGCTCCGTGTTCCGTGTGCTGATTGTTCTGCGTGACCGCTGCTCCGTCCGAGCCCCCTCCGGCTGGCACTACAATGTCCGCAATGCGTCTGCGCGAGCTGAACGTCGGCTGCTTCGGCGGCGGCACTGGCCTGCCCAGCCTGCTGGGAGGCCTGAAGCGCAACCCCTGGCTCACGCCGCACGCGGTCGTGACGATGTTCGACAGCGGCGGCAGCTCGGGGCAGCTGCGCGACGAGCTCGGCGTGCTGCCTCCGGGCGACGTGCTCAAGTGCGCGCTGGCGCTCGCGCGCAACGAGGGGGAGGCGCGCCGCGTGCTGCTGTCGCGTCTGCCGACCCTGGAGCACGCGCGGCTGTCGGGCCATACCGGCGGCAACCTGCTGTTGTCGATGATGGAACGCTACAGCGGCGACTTTCTCGCCGCGGTCGACGGCCTGCGATCCCTGCTCGGCTGCACGGGACGCGTGTGGCCCGTGAGCACGGAGTACGCCACCGTGTGCGCCGAGTACGGCGACGGCTCGACGACGCGCGGCGAGATCGAGGTGGACGAGGAGCAGAGCCGCGGCCGCGATATCCGTCGCGTCTGGCTCGAGCCGCCGCCCCCCATCCATCCCGCCGTGGCCACGGCCATCCGCGGCTTCGATACCGTCATCATCGGACCCGGCTCGTTCTATACCAGCCTCATGCCGCCGCTGCTCGTCGACGGCGTCGCCGACGCGCTCGCCGACGTGCACGGGCCGGTCATCCTCATCGCCAACCTCCTGACGGAAGGGCGCGGCATGGCGGGCTTCACCGCCGCTGACGCGGCGCGGCGGGTATCGGACGCCATCCGGCGGCCCGTCGACGTCGTGGTCCTCAACACGGCGCTGCCGCCGCAGGCCGTCCTGACGCGCTATCGCGACGAGCACAAGGCGCCGCTCAAGATCGGGAAGATGCCGCCTGACTGCGAGCTGGTGGAAGGCGAGTTCTGGCTCGGCGACATCGCGCGCCATCATCGCCGGCGGCTCGCCTACGCCGTCTGGACGGTGCTGGCGCGCCGGCTGCTCTGATCGTCCTGCAGGGCGCGGAGTCGCGGGGGGGCGTCCCAGAAACGAACGCCTGCGTTCCGCACGCGGGCAGATCCCGGTCGACTCTCCACGGCACCGGGCGCGTTTTCGCGCATTCCTTCCGTCCGCGCTGGTACGGCCCCTGCAGTCGGGCGCCACATTCATGCGTCTCCTGCGATTCGGTCTTCGCCAGCTCGTCGCCGCGCCGGGCTTCACGGCGATTGCCGTCATCACGCTGGCGCTCGGCATCGGGCTGAACACCGCGATGTTCAGCGTGCTGAACGCGTTCGTCCTCCAGCCGCTGCCGTTTCCCGAGGCCGATCGTCTGTTCCGCCTCCACCGGACGAGCGGCCAGCAGGAGAATCTGGGCCACAAGGGGCCCAACTACTTCGCCATCCTCGAGGAGAGCCGATCGGTGGCTCAACTTGCCGGGTATCGGGGGTGGGGCTACACCATCGCGGAGCCCGGACAGCCGGCGGAGTTTCGCGGGGCCATGCGTGTCTCGCCCGCGTTTCTTTCCGTCCTCGGCATCCGGCCGGCGCTCGGACGCGACTTCCGCCCCGAGGAGGACGCGCCCGGTCGCAACCACGTGATCATCCTGAGCAACGCGTATTGGCGCACGCGTTTCGAAAGCGATCCGAACGCGGTCGGCCGTGTCGTGCGGGTGAGCGGGGAGCCCGTCGAGATTGTCGGCGTGCTGCCCGCGAGCGTGGGCGACACCGGCGCGGTCCTGCTGGGAGGCATTTCCTTCCTCCGGCCCATGGCGCTCCACGGGGAGGAGCGGACGTTCAACACCGGCACGACCGTGGAGATCCTTGGCCGCTATCGCCCTGGTGTCACCCCTGAAGGCGCGCAGGCACACTTCGACGTCGTCGCCGCGCGGCTCGCAGCGGCGCCGCCGGACGAGAACGAGGGAATGCGCCTCCGCACGGTATCGCTCCAGAGCACGCGGCTCGACGGCGAAGGGGTCGCGATCACGCTGCTGCTGATCGGCCTCTCCGGCTTCGTGCTGCTGATCGCCTGCGCCAATCTCGCGAACCTGCTCGTGGCGCGCGCCGTGTCGCGCTCCCGCGAGTTCGCGATTCGCGCGGCGCTCGGCGCGTCTCCGTCGCAGCTGATCCGTCAGCTGGCGGTCGAATGCCTGCTCCTGGCTGCCGCAGGCGGGGCGCTGGGGATGATCGTCTGCGGCTGGACCACCACGTGGTTGAGCCGACGATTGAGCGGGGGAGGACCGCTTCTGGAGTTGCCGCTGGACTGGCGCGTGCTCGGGTTCGCGTTCGGCGCCGCCCTCCTGACGGCTTGTCTGTTTGGAATCGGTCCTGCCTGGATCGTCTCGCGCGTCCGGGTCAACGAGGCCCTGAAAAGCGGCGGGCGGGGAGCAACGGCGGATCCGTCGCAGCACCGGTTTCGCAACGTCCTGCTCCTCGGGCAGTTCGCCCTGGCGCTCGTGCTGCTCGCGGGCGCGGCCGCCTTCGCGCGCGGCATCAGCGAGATGGTGGACCGCGACACGGGGTGGGAGCCTGCACGGCTCGTCAGCACCAAGATCTCGATGCCAGAAGCCTCGTGCGCGGATCCCGGCTGCAGGCTGCGCTTCTACCAGCGCCTGCGCGAGCGGCTTGCGGCCTTGTCTGGTGTCGAGAGCGCCTCGATCGCGGTCGATCTTCCGCTCTTCGGCTTCCCCGGGCCTCGAGGCTACGTCGTGGAAGGGCTGCCGCCGCCACAACCGGGCCAGGAGCCGATCGCCCTGACGAACTCGGTGTCGCCCGAATACTTCGACACCATCGGCTCGCCGATCGTTGCAGGCCGCGGGATCCGGGACACCGACGTCCTCGACGGCCCGCCGGTCGTCCTCGTCAACGAGACGATGGCTCGTACGCTGTTTCCCGGCGGCGGCGCGGTCGGGCGGCGCATTCGGACCGTCGGCGGAACGGGAGGCGAGGAGCCCGCTTGGGCTGAGATCGTGGGCGTGGCCCGCGACGTGCGGTTCCTCTCGACGTCCGCCCCGCCAACGGCGTTCCAGATCTACAAGCCGCTGGCACAGGAGACGTGGGGTTTCGTCAGCGTAACGGTTCGTGCGAAGGACGGCGTCTCCACGGCGTCGCTTGTAGAGCCGTTCCGCCGGGTGCTGATGGAGCTCGATCCGGACGTGCCTGCGCTCAATCTGATGCCGGTGCCGGCGCTCATCGCGAGCAACACCCGCGGCCTGGTGACGATCAACCAGCTGCTGTTCGCCTTCGCGGGCCTTGGTCTCTTCCTCGCGGCCCTCGGCATCTACGGCGTCATCGCGCGCCTCGTGACACAGCGTACGCTCGAGATCGGCATCCGGATGGCGCTCGGTGCGAGCTTCGGAGACGTGGTGCGGCTGGTGCTGGCCGGCGGCGTGCGCATGACGCTCGCCGGCGCCGGTTGTGGCCTGCTCGGGGCTGCCGCGCTGACGCGGCTCCTCAACGCGCAGTTCCCGGGTCTTGCGACGAGCAGCGTTCCGACCATAGGCGCCGCCGCGATCGTCCTTCTGGTCGTCTCGATTACGGCCAGCTACCTGCCTGCACGCCGTGCGGCGAGAGTGGATCCACTCGTCGCCATGCGCGCGGAGTAACAGCCGGGCCTCACCGCCGCTTCGAAGACGCCTTTCGAGAGGCGGCGGCACGTGTGCGCTTCGAGGACGTCGGTTTCGCCGCCGGTTTCGACTTCGCCGCGGTCCTGGACGCGCGCGTTCGCGCGCGGGCCGGCCCGGCGGGAGGCACCTCGCGCCCCGCGCGTTCCGTCTTGAGTGCCAACGCCCGCTCGACGATGCGCGCGAACATCTGACCCGTGTCGCCGCCCTGCGCGGGGCGGTTGGAGCGCCAGATGTCCGGATTGCCCTCGGCGAGAATGTCGGCGAAGTCGCCGCCGCTCTTCACGCTGAGCGGCGCGAACTCGGCGATGTCGATGGGGCCCGCCCACTCGTCGCGGTGCTTGATCAGCAGCCAGCTGCGCCCGCCGCCGCCCTTGGTGCGGACGAGTACCCACGAGCCCTTCAGCTTCACCCCGTTCAACCGGATCTTCAGATCCCCCTTCCTGATCGCGGCGTCGACATCCTCGACCTCGGGCTCCCACGTGCCCGAATCCCACAGCATGACGATGCCGGCGCCGTAGCCCTCGGGGATCACGCCTTCGAAGGTGCCGTAGTCGACCGGGTGATCTTCCACCTGCATGGCCAGCCGCTTGACCGTGGGATCGATCGCGGGCCCCTTCGGAACGGCCCAGGACAGCAGCACGCCGCCGTGCTCGAGCCGGAGGTCGTAGTGAAGATGGCTGGCGAGGTGCTTCTGCACGCAGAAGAAGGCCGCGCCGCCGCGTGGCGTCGCCGGCCGGTCCCCGGCGGGCTCGGGGGATCTCGTGAAGTCGCGCTTCCGGCGGTATTCGTCGAGAGGCATGGGGATCAGGTGCCAACGGGTGCCAACGAGGTCGTGCCAACAGGTGCCAACGGCAACGGTACACCGATTCCCGCCCGCCTGGGACCCGTTCAAGCCGGTTGGCACCCGTTGGCCCTGTTGGCACCCGTTGGCACCGTTGGCACCGTTGGCCCTGTTGGCACCCGTTGGCACCGTTGGCACCGTTGGCACTGTTGGCACCCGTTGGCACCGTTGGCACCCGTTGGCACCCGTTGGCACTGTTGGCACCCGTTGGCACCGTTGGCACCCGTTGGCACCCGTTGGCACCTGTTGGCACCTGTTGGCACCAGATAGCACCCGTTTCCTATAAAGTTTCCCCCATGTTTCTGACGGCCGTCATCGTCTATCTGGCCTTTCTCCTGGGGATCAGCTTCTACCGGTCGCGGAAGGTTCGAACGGGCGACGACTTCCTGGTGGCCGGGCGGACGCTGCCCGCGCGGGTGCTCGTCTTCACGCTGCTGGCCACCTGGATCGGATCGGGCAGCCTGTTCGGCGGCGCGGGGCTCGGCTACCGCAGCGGCTTTCCGGCGCTCTGGCAGTCCGCCGGAGCCTGGGCCGGGATCGCGCTCGTGTACTTTCTCGCGGGCCGTGTGCGGCGCATCGCGCGGTACACGATGCCCGACATCCTCCAGCTTCGATACGGCGCGCCGGCACGGGTACTCGGCACGCTGGTGATGGTGATCGCCTACACGACGATCGCGGCGTACCAGTTCCGCGGGGGAGGGCGCCTGCTGTCGCTGGTCGCGGATGTCGATCCAGCCACCGGCGCCCTGATCACCGCCGTGTTCTGCGTCCTGTTCACGAGCCTGGCGGGCATGCTGTCGATCGCGTATCTCGACATCGCCAACGGTCTCATGATGGCGGTGGGAGTCGGGCTGGCCGTGACCTTCCTCGTCGGCGACGCCGGCGGCCCGGCGCTCGCCCTCGGGCAGCTGCGGGCCGAGCAGCTGCAGCTGTTCGGGGAACTGCACTGGTGGCGCGACGCGCTCGCGCTGTTCTTCCCGACCATGCTGCTGCTGCTGGGCGAAGCGAACATGTACCAGAAGTTCTTCTCGGCGCGCGACGAGCGCGCGGCCCGCCGCGCCGTCGTCGCGTGGATCGTCGGGACCATCGCGCTCGAGACGCTCATCGTCTCGGTGGGCGTCTTCGGGAGCGCCGCCGTGCCGGGGCTCGACACGCAGGCGTCCGAGACGATCGTCATGCGCATCGGCGTGCACCACCTGCCGGCCGCCCTCGGGCTGATGCTGATCTGCGGCGCCGCCGCCATCATCATCTCCACCGCCAACAGTTTCCTGTTCGCTCCCGCCAGCGCGCTGATGCGCGACGTCTACCAGCCGTTCGTGAATCCCGGAGCCACCGATCGCCAGGTGCTGCTCTACACGCGGATCATGGTGGTCCTCCTGGGCGTGGCGGGTCTGGTCGCGCTGCAGTTCTTCCCCACCATTCTCGCGATGGCCATCTGGGCGTACACGATGTACGGCGCCGGCGTGACGCCCGCGCTGCTCGCCGCGTTCCTGTGGCGGCGTGCCAGCCGCGCCGGGGGCGTCGCCTCGATTGCAACGGGCATGGTGATGACCTTCGGCTGGGAGATCGCCGGGCAGCCGTGGGGCGTCCCGACCGTCTATCCCGCGGTCGCGCTCTCGCTGGCGGCGCTCGTCCTGGTCAGCCTGGCAACGCCCGCCCCGACCGAGGAAGAGCTGGCGCCGCTGCGCTGACGCCCACCGTTGGCCGGCAGTCGTCTCGCGTGCCCTCCCCGCGGAGCCCGAGCCGGGAATTGAGGGTTAACATGTGGGAGAAACGAAGAGGGAGGATTGAATGCACGCGAACACGCGGGTCGTCTTCTGCAGGAAGTTCGGTCGCGAGATGCCCGGCCTCGACGCGCCCCCGTGGCCCGGCGAGCTCGGGCAGCGCATCTACGAGGGTATTTCCGCCGAGGCGTGGCACCAGTGGGAGGATCGTATGAAGATGATCCTCAACGAGTACCGCCTGATGCCCTGGCAGAAGGAAGCACAGGAGCTGGTGGCGCGCCACATGGAGGAGTTCCTGTTCGGCGAATCGGCGGCGCTGCCTCCCGGCTACCAGCCCGAACAGCACTGATGGAGCCCGAGGCGCGACACCGTCTGTGCTGGTACGCACGGCGGACGCCGGACGTCCTGCCCGACGTGAGCTTTCAGACGGTGGAGGACGGAGACCTGCTGTTCTGCGCGCACCCGATGCTGTTCCCGGTCGTGGGCTACCGTTTCGATGTCCGGAACTGCGAGGGCTGTGAGTGCTTCAAGCCTGTCCGCCGCCCCGCGCAGTCCGTCGTGCCTGCCTGACCCCACTCACTCCGGGAACAGGCGGCCCTTCGATCCCGTACTCCTCCCGCGTGCTTCCCGGGCGCCGGTCCTCCGGGGTCGCATTACACGGCCGAGTGTCTCAAACGACTGCAGTTACGTTTCACCTTCCGTACGCTTCCGAACGAGTGTTGAGCTGGAGGCCCGAATTGGGCCTGTTTTCGCGAGTTGGTCGCGGGGCTCGTGGCATGGGCTTTGGATTCCGGCTGGGGTGGCGCCCGGACCGGGGCAGGCGGGCACCTTTGGTGGGTGTCTGCGGCCACATATGTGGCGTCGGAGGTCCGATGGCGCCCCATGACGACGACAAGCGGGACCCAGACGGGGACGATATCCCGGATACGCCCCTCGACGAGCCGCCGCCGGAACCGATTCAGGACCCACCCGCCGAGCCGGACCCTCGGGGCCCGTACATCGTCGGGTTCCCGTATGCGCCGGCCAGCCGGCGCATCCACTGACTTCCATCCACAGGCACGAGGGAGGCACCAAGGTGAATCCAACCGAACGCAAGGAACGGCGTGGCTTCGCATCGATGAGCCCGGAGCGCCAGCGCGAGATCGCCAGCAAGGGCGGGCGCGCCGCTCACGCGAAGGGGACCGCGCACGAATGGACCCCCGAGGAGGCCCGCTCCGCAGGCCGGAAGGGGGGGCAGGTCAGCCGCGGCGGGCGCGGACGACTGCCGGCCGAGGAGATGATGGAAGGCCGTGTGATGGAACCGCAACCGCCATCAGGCGAGTGAAGTCGGCTCAGCTGTACGGTAAGCTCGTAGGGTCATGACGATGCGACGAGTCTTCAGTCTGAGTGTGTGCCTGCTGGCGGTCGCCACGATGGCGGCAGCCCAGGATCAGGCCCCGGATCCCTCCACGGAGGCCGCGGCTCCGGCGGCGTCGACCGAAGGCGCCGAGACGCGTCCGGCGACCACGACGTTCATGGGAGATACCGGCATCTGGTTCGTCCCGACGGCCGAGATCCTCCCCAAGCGCAGGTGGTCGGTGAGCGGCTATCGCGTGAACTTCGATTACGAGCAGGGGTTCACCGACGTCAGCGACTTCGTCGGCACGTTCGGCGTGGGTGTGGCCGACAGGGTGGAAGTGTTCGGCGGCTGGCGCTTCGTGAACCGAATCGATCGCGACATCCGGCCGCTCTTCACGCCCGATCCCCAGGCTGGCGGTCTGGTCAACGAGTATCCCTTCGTCTCGGAGGGCTGGACCGGCAACCAGCTCGGCGATCTCTACCTGGGCGCGAAGTTCAACGTGCTCTCGGAGTATCGCCAGAACCCCGCCGCCTTCGCCCTGCGCGCCATCGTCAAGCTGCCGACCGGCGATGACGAGGGAGGCGCCGGGACCGGAAGCGCCGACTTCCTCGTCGACGCCATCGTCAGCAAGGAAGTGAACCAGGTCGCGGAGCTGAGCGGCTTCGGCGGAGTCGTGTTGCGCGGCGATCCCGATGACGTGGATCTGAGCAGCGGCGTCCGCTGGGGCTTCGGGGTGGCGGGACCGACACGCCTGCCGCTGCGCGCGTTCGCCGAACTGCACGGCGAGATGCGGCTCGACGATACGCTGACGTACACCGGCACGGGGCTGACCGGCTTCGACAGCAGCGTCCCGCCCGGCACCAGCGAGGTGAAGAACCGTGCGGTGCTCACCGCGGGTCTGAACTGGATCGCGCCGAACGGGTTCTTTCTCGGCGGCGGCGTGAACTGGAACTTCCCGCTGAGCAGCCGCGACGAGTTCGGCGCCTTCGAGAGCGAGTTCGGCGACCCGGCGGGCTGGCAGTTCCGCATCGGGTACCACCCCGGCGTTGCCGTCTATGCGCCGCCGCCCCCGCCCGCCCCGGCGCCGCCGCCACCGGCGAACCGGCCGCCGACCGTGAAGGCCCGCTGCGAGCCGTGCACCGTCGAAGTCGGCAAGAGCTCGACGATCACGGCCGACGGTCAGGATCCGGATGGCGACACGCTCACCTACAAGTGGACGACGCCCACCGGAACCATCGCCAATCCGGCGGAGCGTCAGACGCTCTGGACGGCCCCGAACCAGGAAGGGGCGGTTCCGGTGACGGTGACCGTGGACGATGGCAAGGGCGGGACGGCGACCGACACCATCCGTATCCAGGTGATCCGGCCCGCCGTGAAGGAGTTCGTGTTCGAGGACGTGCACTTCGACTTCGACCGGTACTCGCTGCGCGAGGAGGCCACGCGCATCCTCGCGGAGGCGGTCACGGCGCTCCGCGAGAACCCCGAGCTGCGCGTGCAGGTCGAAGGGCACACCTGCAGCATCGGGACGGCCGAGTACAATCTCGCGCTGGGTGAGCGGCGCGCCCAGTCGGTCCGCGATTACCTCGTGACCAACGGGGTCGACGCGGGACGGCTGAGCACCGTCAGCTACGGCGAGGAGCGGCCGAAGCACGACAACGATCGCGAAGAGACGCGGCGCCTGAATCGCAGAGCGGCGCTGACCGTTCGGGTGCAGTAACCGCCAGAGGGCAGGAGCGGCGCGCGGCGCCGCTCCTGCCGATCGATGCGGCCCCTCCACGTCTATCTCGTTCTCTATTTCGCCGCCCTGTTCGGCGCGGTGCTGACGCTGTGGCAGGCGGGGATTCTCGCCCGCGTGCCGCTGGCGTGGACGATGGCGTCGGTGCTCGCCGCTGTCGCCCTCGGCGTCGCGCTCATGCTGGCCTCCACCCGACCGGCCCCTCCGGCTGATGCGGATTGAGCGGGCCGCCGCCCGAATTCCGTGATGAGTGACTGGCACGTGATGTGGTTCGATCCACGCTGATGTCCGTTCCGCAGTCTTCAGGCTGCGCCTTCCCTGGCCGCCGTCTCGCCGCTCTGCTCTGCCTTTCGCTGGTTCTGGGAGCCTGCCGCGAAGAGGGGCAGATCCGCGTGAAATCGCTCGAATTCACGGGCGTCGAGCAGATCGACGAAGGACAGCTCGAGCGCGCGCTCGCCACGCGCGAGAGCAGCTGGCTCCCCTGGGGCCGGCAGCACTCCTTCGACCGGTCCCGCTTCGACGCCGACCTGCAGCGCATCACGGCCTTCTACGCCGATCACGGCTTTCCGGACGCACGCGTGGAATCCGTCGATGTCCAGCTGAACGAAGAGGGCGATGCGGCATCGATCCGGATCGCCATCGACGAGGGCGAGCCCATCGTGGTGGAGGAGGTGGTGTTCGAGGGGTTCGACGTGCTCCCGGATGACCGGCAGCGCGCGCTGGCCCGGCAGGCGGCGCTGGAGAGCGGCGAGCCGCTCAACCGGCGCGAGTTCGTCCAGACGCGCGAGGTCGCGGCAGGCCTGCTGGCGGATCACGGCTATCCCTATGGCAGTGTGCTCGCCTATGCGCTGCCCGCCGAGGCCGGGAACCGGCTGCGCGTGATCTACCGCGCGAATCCGGGGACGATCGCGCTGTTCGGCCCGGTCGAGGTCGCCGGCAACCTGAGCGTGGACGATCACGTGATCCGGCGCGAGCTGACGTACAAGCCGGGCGATCTCTTCCGGCGATCCCGCCTGGTCGAGAGCCAGCGTCACCTCTACGAGCTGGAGCTGTTCGAGTTCGCGAACGTCGAGCCGGAAACGGAGGGGCAGCCGGCGGAGGTGCCCACCCGCGTCACGGTCGCAGAAGGGAAGCATCGCCGCGTCGACTTTGGCGTGGGGTACGGCACCGAGGAGAAGGTGCGGGCCGATGCCCAGTGGCGCCACACGAACTTCTTCGGTGACGCGCGCAGCGCCGGCATCCACGGCCGCTGGTCGTCACTGGACCGCGGACTGAGGCTGAACTTCACGCAGCCGTACTTCCTGTCCCCGCGCGTCTCGCTGGGCGCCACCGGCGAAGCCTGGACGACGGCGCAGCCCGCGTACTCCGCGGACACGCTGGGAGGGCGCATCGCGGCCACCTACCGGTACCGCACGCGCGATGTCTGGTCGCTCGCGTTCGTCAGCGAGTACCAGCAGAGCGCCGTCTCCGCAGAGGCGCTCGAAGATCTGACGGTACGGGACGAGCTCATCGCACTCGGACTGGATCCGAGCGACGGCACCCAGAGCGGCACCCTGATCGGACTCGAGTTCGACATCCAGCGCAACGCGACCGATCGGCTGCTCGACGCCCGCCGCGGCTACTATGCGGCGCTGCACCTCGAGCAGGCCGGCGCCTGGATGCCCGGGTCGTTCGACTATTACCTGGCGACGCTCGAGGGCCGCTACTACCTGACGGTCGCGAACCGCGCGGTGCTCGCCGCGCGCCTCCAGGTCGGCGGCCTCGACGGCCTCGGACGCGCGCGCGACCGGTTCGACGAGACCCGCCTGGTCCACATCCCGTTCAGCAAGCGCTTTTTTCTCGGCGGCTCGACCAGCCTCCGCGGCTGGGGCCGGTACGAGGTCAGCCCCCTGAGCGGCGCAGGGCTGCCGATTGGCGGGCGCAGCCTGATCGAGGCCAGCACGGAACTGCGGATGCCCGTCTGGGGCAATCTCACGGCCGTGGCCTTCGTCGACGCGGGCAATGTCTGGGCGGACTCGTGGGATTACGACCTCGGGGACCTGCGATACGCGGCCGGACCGGGCCTGCGCTACCAGACGCCGATCGGTCCGGTCCGCGCGGATTTCGGCTACCAGCTCAACCCCATTGAAGGACTGCTCGTCGACGGCGAGCCCGAGCGGCGCCGCTGGCGCATTCACTTCAGCATCGGTCAGGCGTTCTGAGGTGGCGCGAACATGAGGCGCGTCGTCCGGATCCTCGCCCTGATCGGCACCCTGATCGCCGGGCTGACGGCGCTCGCGCTCATCGTCTCGCAGACGCCGTGGTTCAAGGACTGGCTCCGCGGCTATATCGTCCGGCAGGCGAACGAGTACCTCGAGGCAAGGCTCTCGATCGGCAGCCTGGGCGGCAATCTGTTCTTTGGTGTGGAGCTCGAGCACGTCGCCGTGACGCTCGACGGCCAGCCCGTGATCGAAGTGAAGGACATCGGGCTCGACTACAGCGTGTTCGACTTCATGACGCGCGCCGTGGTCCTCGACGACATCCGGCTGAACCAGCCGGTCGTCCGGCTCGTACGGGAACAGGACGGCTGGAACGTGGGCCGCCTGTTGAAGGAGCGCGCGCGCGAGGCGGACCGCGAGGGACCGGGCCTGCCCGTCACGATCGGCGAGATCGGCATCAGCGACGGGACGATTACGATCTCCGGCCCGGCGGGAGGAGACGCCGTCGTGGTCCCGCGTCGTTTCGAGCGGCTCAATGCCAGCGTGGGGTTCGCGTACGAGCCCGTGCGCTACACGCTGGACATCGGCCACCTCTCGTTTCGAGCCGCGCAGCCGGAGTTTGGACTCGACGAGCTGTCGGGCCGGGTCTCCGTCGCCGGCGACTCTCTGTACATCGAGAACCTCGCGGTCCGCACGACGGAAAGCGCGCTCAGCCTCGATGCCGTCGTGAGCGACTATCAGGACGAGCCCGTCATCGAGGCCACGGCGAGCTCCGACAAGGTCGCGCTCGACGAGCTGGCGCGCCTGCTGCCGGCGCTTCGCGGCTACACGCTGCAGCCGGCGTTCGAGATCAAGGCCTCGGGAACGCTTCGGGCGCTCGAAGTGGATCTCGACGCACGGGCCGCGGCGGGACAGGTGGAAGCTCAGGTGGTGGCCGGACTCGAGCCCGGCGCGCGGTCGATTCGGGGGCGCGTGGATCTGCACAGTCTGGATCTGGCGCCGCTCCTGCGGAATCCCGCCCAGCGCAGCGACATCACCGGCGTCGCGGACGTCGATCTGCGCTTCGTCGATCGGCCCGGCGGCGGCCCGCTCGGCGCGCTGGACGGCGCCTGGGAAGTTCGGGCGCCGCAGGTCGCCGTGCTGGGGTACCAGGCCCGCGACGTCACCGCGCGCGGCCGGCTCGAGGAAGGCACGATCCATCTCGAGGAGAGCCGCGCCGCCGCCTATGGCGGACGCGCCACCGCGCGCGGGACGATCACGCCCGGTGAGCCATTCACCCTCGACCTGCGCGGAGACGCCTGGGGCGTCGATCTTCGCAACCTGCCGAAGGCCTGGCGCATGCCCGGTGCGCCCGGCAACCTGAACGTCTCCTATCACGTGCGCGGACGCGTCGCGCCCGCCGGTCAGCGCGATCTGGCCGCCGATGCCGTGTTCCGGCGGTCTGCGCTCGCCGGCGCCGCCATCGGGGAGGGCAGCACCGTGCGCGTCCGGCTCGGCCCGCCCGGCCGTATCGAGTACGCAGCCGACATGCAGGTGCGCGATCTGGACCTGCAGCGGATCGGACAGGCCTTCGGCATCGAGGCCCTCGCCGATGACCGCTATCAGAGCGCGATTGCCGGCCACGTCGCGGCCGAGGGATCGGGCACGACGCTCGAAGCGCTCGCGCTGAGCGCCACCGGCACGCTCGAGGATTCGGCGGCGCTCGGCGGCCGCCTGCCGGCGCTGGAGTTCGAGGCGACCATCGCCGAGGGGGACGCGGACGTGCGCGCGAAGGGCGCGTTTGGCGGGATCGATCCGGCGGTCGTTGCGGGGCAGAGCAGCGACAGCCGCTTCGCCGGGCTCGTCAATGGAACACTCGACGTCGCGGCGGCGATTCGCGGCCTGGGAGATCCGGTGAGCCCGGGCAGCATCGACGCGAGCGGCCGGGTGGAGCTCGTCGACAGCCGTATCGCGGGTCTGGCGATCGATCGCGCACTCGTGCAGGGCTCGTACGAGGATCGCGCCGGCGCCATCGAGTCGCTGCACGTGGAGATGCCGGACATGGAGCTCGAGGCGTCCGGGCCGATCGACCTGCGCCCCGAGGGCGGCAGCTCGAATCTCCGCTTTCAGGCGAAGATCGGCCGCCTCGAAACGTTCGCCGCGCTCTTCGACGCGCCACTCTCGGGCTCCGCGCAGATCGAGGGACGCGTCGGCGGGAACGGCTCCGAGCTCACGGTGGACGGCAAGCTGCAGGCGAGCAACATCCGGTACGCCGAGCACAGTGCGCTCTCAGCCAGCACCACCTTCGATGTGCGCCTGCCGGAGCTCTCACCGCATCAGGCGGTGGTGGCCGTGAACGGCAGCGCAACGCTGCCGGTGATTGCCGGCCGCGAGCTGACAGAGGTCGAGCTCGATGCCACCTGGCAGCACCCCTCCGTCCGCTTTCAGACGACGGTGACCGAAGCCAAGCGCAGCGTGACCGCGGCGGGAGACGTCATTCTGCATCCCGATCACCAGGAGGTGCATCTCGCCGATTTCGCGATCCGCGCGAACGGGCTCACGTGGGAGACGCCGGCCGGCACCGAGCCGGCGATTCGCTACGGAGGCGGCCGCCTCGAGGTGGACAACCTGCACCTGGTGAGCGGCGGGCAGCAGATCTCGGCGGCGGGCGCCTTCGGAGGGGACCGGGGAGGCACGCTCCATGTGAGCGCGCAGAACGTCGATCTCTCGGCCGTGGACCAGCTGGCGCTCGGGGAGGATCGATTCGGAGGCACGCTGACGGCGAACGCCACCATCACGGGGACGACCGGGGCCCCCGAGGTCGACGCGACGTTCTCGGTCCGGAACGGATCGTTTCGCGACTACGAGTACCAGGCACTCGACGGCACCGCCAGTTATTCGGGCCCCGGCGTTCGCGTCGACGCGCGGCTGACGCAGAGTCCGGCCGCGTGGATTACCGCCAGGGGGTTCGTCCCGACGGCCCTCTTCCGGCCCGGCGCCGGGGATGCCGCTGACGGCGAGCACCACGAGCCCGGCGAAGGCGAGGCGCTCGATCTGGTCGTCACGAGCAGCCAGCTGGATCTCGCCGTGGTCCAGGGCTTCGTCCCGCAGCTGTCCAGGGTCTCGGGAAGCCTCCAGGCCGAGGTCCGGGCGACCGGTTCGCCCGACGATCCACACTTCGAGGGCTACGTCGAAATCCGGAACGGGGCGTTCACCGTCGCCGACCTGACGCGCGGCGGGTACACCGGTCTCGACACCCGCATCACGCTCCAGCCGGACCGGATCGTCATCGATCGGCTCCGCATCCTCGACGAGCACCGGAACTGGCTGGAACTGGACGGGCAGATCGCCGTGCACGAGCGGCAGGTCGGGCAGGTGCATGTGGCCGTCAAGGCGAACGAGTTCGAGATCATCGACAACGAGCTCGCCGACATCAAGATCGACAGCGATCTGCGGCTCACCGGCCGCCTCCAGCAGCCGCGCGTCGAAGGCACCGTCGGCGTGCGCACGGGCACGGTGCACCTGGATCGCATCCTCTCGGATCTGGTCACGGGGGCGTACGCGCTCACCCCGACCGACCTGGGGGGCGTGTCGCAGACCGGCGTGATGGAGGGCGCGGCCGAGGTCTCCGGGCCCGTCGAGGGGAGGATGGTGCAGGCGGAAGGCCCGTCTCCTCCTGCCGAAGAGAGCGCGGAGAGCGGTGAGGCGCCGGAACCGTCAGGGACGATGTTCGAGCGGGTCGAGATGGACGTGAAGCTGACCGTGCCGAACAACCTGATCGTCCGCGGTGCGAATCTGAATCCGGGCGGCACCGCGCCGATCGCATTGGGGGACGTCAACGTCACCGTCGGCGGCGACATCCGCGCGCAGAAGGCGCGAGGCGAAAGCGACCTGTCGCTCCTGGGCACGATTACGACCGTGCGCGGCACCTACGACTTCCAGGGCCGGCGCTTCGAGATCGAGCGCGGCGGCCGGATTCAGTTCACGGGGACGACGCCGATCGATCCCCGCCTCGACATCACGGCGCGCCGCGTGATCTCGGGCGTCGAGGCGCTGGTCCACGTCCGGGGCACGGCGCGCGCTCCGGAGCTCCAGCTCGCCAGCCGCCCGCCGCTCGACGAAGCGGACATCCTGTCGCTGATCGTGTTCAACCAGCCCGTGAATGCGCTCGGCGAGGGGCAGCAGATCTCGCTGGCCGAGCGCGCCGGCGCACTCGCGAGCGGCTTCGTCGCCTCGTCGCTGGCGCGGTCGATCAGCGGCGCGCTGGAGCTGGACATCTTCGAGATCCAGACGAGCGCCGAGGCGGGCGGAGGCGGGACGCTGACCGTCGGCGAGCAGGTAGGCGAGCGGCTGTTCATCCGCTTCCGCCAGGGGTTCGGCGCCCAGGCGATCAGCGAGTTCATCCTCGAGTATCAGCTCGCCGATTTCCTCCGGCTCCAGACCTCGCTCGCCGAGGGCGGCAACGCGAACCGGCGCACCCTGATGCGCCGGGTCGAGCAGGGCGGGATCGATCTGATCTTCTTCTTCACCTACTGAGCCGCTCGACCTGCACGCGGGCGTCGTTGAAGCAGGCGCCGCCGGCGAGGTCGGTCAGCGTGTCGGGAACGAGCGAGGTGGTCGTGTTCCCGTTGGCCGTGTGCGAGCGCCACAGGCCCTTGGGCAGGACGATGGTGCCGGGGCGGACCCAGGCGCCGATCTGCACGCGGCACCGCACCTCGCCCAGTCCGTTGAAGATCCGCACATCGTCGCCGTCCTGCAGCCTGCGGCTCGACGCGTCCTCCGGATGCATGAGCAGCCGGACCTCCGGCCGCGGCAGCTCGCCGAGCGTGGAGCTGACGGTGCGGTCCGAGGCCGGCGAGATCAGGCTGAGCGGAAACGCCGGCGTCGCCGGATCGGGCTGATACCGGTAGAGGCCTGTCGGATGCTCGGCGTCCAGCTGCTCCGGGAACAGGTGCACCTTGCCGTCGGCGGTGCGGGGGAACACGTCGACGAACTGCACCGGCGCGCCGTCCCACGGCGGGTCGGCGCTCCGGCGCTGACGCAGCCCTTCGCCGATGGTGGACGGCAGGCCGTCCAGGATGCCCAGCATCAGATCGAGCTCGCCTCGCGGATCGCGCTCGCCCAGCAGGCCGAGGCGGTCCGCCAGCTCGCCGAACACGTCCGCGTTCGTGCGCGCTTCTCCGACCGGGTCCACCACCGGCTGCGAGAGCTGGAGCGAGAGGGGGCCGTACCCGCGCACGACGTCGTAGCCTTCGAGGAAGGTGGTCGCAGGCAGCACCACGTCTGCGTAGTGCGCCGTGTCGGTGAAGACCTGGTCGAAGACGACGGTGAAGAGATCGTCCCGCTCCAGTCCGCGGATCACGCGCTGCTGATCGGGAATGGTGGCGACCGGGTTGCCGTTGTACACGAACAGCAGCTTCACCGGCGGCTCGGACGACGGGTCGAGCGCGCGCCCGAGGCGGTTCATGTTGACCACGCGCGTGGGGGGCTCCTCGGCGTCGATCCAGGTGCGTTCGATGCCCCAGGAGGCGGAGTTGCTCATGGCGTAGCCGCCGCCGCGCACGCCGAACTTCCCGCCGACGGCCGGCAGGGCGAGAATCGCGCAGACGGCGCTGCCGCCGTTCCGGTTCCGCTCCACGCCCCAGCCGCACCGCACGAGGGCCGGCGAGGACTCCGCGTACCAGGCGGCGAACTGACGCAGCGTCCCCGGGTCCACGCCGGAGACGTCGGCGGCGCGCTCGAACGTCCATTCGGCGGCGCGCTCGCGCAGGCGCTCTGCGCCCGAGGCATGAGCGCTCAGGAAGTCCCGGTCCGCCAGCCCTGCCTCGAACAGGTGCCGGTGGATCGCCAGGGCGACGACGAGATCGGTTCCGGGCCTGACCGGCACGTGCAGGTCGGCGCTCCTGCTCGTGGGCGTGCTGCGCGGGTCGACGACGACGATCCGTGCGCCGCGCTGCCGCGCTTCGCGAAGGAACGGCACGGCGTGAATGCCCGACACCGACGGGTTGAAACCCCAGATGACGATCAGCGAGGCCGCGGGGTAATCGTGATAGGTGACCGACGGCATCTTGCCGTACAGCGCCATGTTGGCCGCACCGGTCGGCGCGGCGCAAACGGTCCGGGCGAGCCGCGCCGCGCCGAGCCGCCTGAACAGTACCGCGTCGAGGCCGTCGTGCGTGATGAAGCCGTTCGACCCGCCGTAGGAGAACGGCAGGATTGCCTCGGCGCCCCACGTCCGCTCCACGTCCCGGATCCGGTCGACGATGACCTGGAGCGCTTCGTCCCAGCTCACCCGGGCGAAGGACGGGCTGCTCCTCGATCCCGTCCGGATCAGGGGGAACCGCACGCGGGCGTCGCCGTAGACGCGATCGGGGAACCGCCGCACCTTCGCGCAGATGTAGCCGCGCGTCACCGGGTTGACCTCGGACCCGTCGATGGCGGTGATGCGCCCCTCGCTCACCGTGACGGACAGGCTGCACGAATCCGGGCAGTCCAGCGGGCAGGCCGTCTCGACCGCGGTGGCCAGCGGACGGGCATGCGGTTCGGTTGCACGCATGGAGGGAGTGTACAGTAATCCCGTCCGGTAGGGCGATGCATGCGTCGCCCGTACGAAATCCTATGTCGAACCACGTGCCGCACGTGCTGATCATCGGCGGCGGCTTCGGCGGGCTCGCCGCCGCGCAGGCCCTCAAGCGGGCGCCGGTGGCGATCACGCTGATCGATCGCCGCAACCATCACGTCTTTCAGCCGCTGCTCTATCAGGTGGCGACCGCGGGGCTGTCGCCCGGAGACATCGCCGCTCCGATCCGGTGGATCCTGCGCCGCCAGCGGAACGTCCGCGTGCTGCTCGCCGAAGCCCGCAGCATCGATGTGTCTTCACGGACCGTCGATCTCGACGAGGGCACGCTGCAGTACGACTACCTGATCGTCGCGACGGGTGCGACGCACGCGTACTTCGGACACGCGGACTGGGAAGCGCACGCCCCGGGCCTGAAGACGCTGGACGATGCGCTCGAGATCCGGCGGCGGATGCTGCTCGCGTACGAAAGAGCCGAGCGCGAGTCGGACCCGGCCGCGCAGCGGCGTCTGCTCACGTTCATCGTCGTGGGCGGCGGTCCGACCGGCGTCGAGATGGCGGGCGCCATGGCGGAGATCGCGCGCCAGACGCTGGCCCACGAGTTCCGCTCGATCTCGACGGCGCAAGCCCGCGTGATGCTGGTGGAGGCGGGGCCCACGATTCTGCCGACGTTTCCGGCGGACCTTCGAGACGAGGCACGAGGTTCGCTGGCGAAGCTGGCCGTCGAGATCCGCGAGGGCACGCCGGTGACGCACATCGACGAGTGCGGCGTTTCGATCGGAAGCGAGCAGATCGCCGCGGGCACGGTGATGTGGGCGGCGGGCGTGGCCGCGTCGCCGCTGGCGCGCTCGCTCGGCGTCCCGCTCGATCGCGCGGGGCGCGTGCCGGTGACGCCCGAGTTGACCCTGCCCGGCCACCCCGAAGTCTTCGTGATTGGGGATCTCGCGACGCTGGCGGGGCGCGACGGCAAGCCGCTGCCGGGCGTCGCGCCGGTCGCGCAGCAGCAGGCGGCACACGCGGCGCGCAACATCCGGCGGCTGCTCGGGGGCCAGCCGCTGCGGGCCTTCCGCTACCGCAACTACGGCAGCCTGGCCACCATCGGCCGCGCATCGGCCATCGCCGACTTCGGCTGGATTCACCTCTCGGGGTACGTCGGCTGGCTCGTCTGGCTGTTCATCCACATCATGAAGCTCGTGGGCTTCCGCAACCGCATCCTCGTGCTGATCCAGTGGGCCGGCGCGTATCTCACCTACCAGCGCAGCGTGCGCCTGATCACCGGTCCCCCCGAGCCTTCTCAGCCGCAGCGCACCTCGTAGTCCGCGTCCCGCGGTCCGGGCGCGGTCCTTGCTTCACCAGCCAACGGCCCCGCTTGGCCAGGAGGAGTGCTCATGAAGAACGCGACGCGTGCGCTGATGGTGGCCCTGCTCGCGGCGGCGCTGCCGTCGACGGCGTGCGAACGGGAGCCCGACGTCACGGAGCAGGTGGAGCAGCGGCTGGAAGCGGCGAAGCTGGATCAGGTCGACGTGAAGTGGGACAACGACGCCCGCATCGCTCACCTCACCGGCCAGGTGCGCAGCCCGGAGGAGCGGCAGCGCGCCGAGGAGATTGCGACCAGCGCGGTCGGCACGAGCGGCACCGTCCTGAACGAGCTGACCGTCGAAGGCCTGAACGAGGACGCCGCCGGCGAGATGGACGGCCAGATTCGCGAGCGGCTCACGGAGCTGGTCGACGGCGATCCCGAGCTCAAGGACCGGAACATCGAGTTCGACGTGAACAACGGCGCGGTGTCGGTCACCGGAACCGTCGCGAGCGAGTCGGAGAAGCAGCGCGTCACCCAGATGGTGCAGTCGGCGCCGGGCGTCACGGATTTCGCCAACCGCCTGGAGATCGAGGCGCAGCAGTAGCGGGGCACCCGTGAAATCCCAGACGGCGTCACCGCCGGCGCCCGGGGTCTCGGCCCGGGCCGCCGGCCTTCGGTACGTCACCGGCGCGGCGCCCGGCATCCGGCGGACCATGGGTCCGCTCGGCTTCGAGTACTTCGATGCGGCGGGGTCGCGCATCACCGGCGACGACGCGCTCGCGCGGATCCGGAAGCTCGCGATCCCGCCCGCGTGGACCGACGTCTGGATCTGCCCGTCGCCGGCCGGCCACCTGCAGGCGACCGGCCGCGATGCGCGCGGCCGGAAGCAGTACCGCTATCACCCGAGGTGGCGGGTCGTGCGCGACGAGACGAAGTACGATCGCGTCATCGCCTTCGGGGAGGCGCTGCCCCGCATCCGCGCGCGGGCCGAGCAGGATCTCGGGCGGCCCGGTCTGCCGCGCGAGAAGGTGCTCGCCACCGTGGTGCAGCTGCTCGCGAAGACGCTGATCCGCGTCGGCAACGACGAATACGCGAGAGCCAACCGATCGTTCGGTCTCACGACGCTCCGCGACCGGCACGTGGATGTGAACGGATCGCACGTCCGCTTCGAGTTCCGCGGCAAGAGCGGCAGGTCGCACGCCGTCGGCATCCGCAGCCGCCGCCTGGCGGCGATCGTCCGCCGGTGCCGCGACCTGCCCGGCTACGAACTGTTCCAGTACGTCGACGACGAGGGCGGGCGGCAGGTGGTCGACTCGGCCGACGTCAACGCCTACCTGCGGGAAGCCGCCGGCGACGAGTTCACCGCCAAGGACTTCCGCACGTGGGCGGGGACGGTGCTCGCCGTCCGGGCGCTGCTGGCGCAGCCGCCGGCGCAGTCGCCGGCGCAGGCGAAGAAGAACGTGGCTCAGGCGGTCCGTGCCGTGGCCGGCGTGCTTGGCAACACGGCGTCGGTCTGCCGCAAGTCGTACGTGCACCCGGCCATCCTGGAGGCGTACGAGGACGGATCCCTCGTGAAGGCGCTGGGTCCGCTCGAGGAGGAGCCGCTCGCCTGCGTCGACGATCTGCAGGCCGACGAGCGGCGGGTGCTGCGCTTCCTGCGCGCACGCGTGAAAAACGGCGCGAAGAGCGCGGCGGCCTAGCCGAGGGCGCTCCCGGGGTCAGCGGACGGCTGTGCGGGCGGGGTACGTGCGATCGACGTACTCCTCGACGATCTGCTGGAAGGCGGCCGCGAGCTCGTCGTAGGTCCCGCGGAGCGAGGTCACGTGCTTCCCGTCGACGAACACCGGGCAGTGCGGGGACTCGCCGGTGCCCGGAAGGCTGATGCCGATGTTGGCGGCCTTCGATTCCCCGGGACCGTTGACGACACAGCCCATCACCGCGACCCTGAGGTCCTCGACACCCGCGTAGTGCTGCTTCCACCGGGGCATCTGTTCCCGCAGGTAGCCCTGCACACGTTCCGCCAGCTCCTGGAAGGTCGTGCTGGTCGTACGCCCGCATCCGGGACAGGCCGTCACGCTGGGCGCGAAGGAGCGCAGGCCGAGCGCCTGCAGGATCTCGCAGGCGGCGTACACCTCCTCCCGGCGATCCCCCCCCGGGCGCGGCGTCAGCGAGACGCGGATCGTGTCTCCGATCCCCTCGTGCAGCAGGATGCCGATCGCGGTGGCCGACCAGACCAGCCCCTTCGTGCCCATGCCGGCCTCCGTGAGACCCAGATGGAGCGGCTGCGACGTCTGGCGCGCCAGCGCCCGGTAGACCTCGATCAGATCGCGCGGGCGCGACACCTTGCAGGAAATGATGACCTGGTCGCGCCGCAGGCCCGCCTCGAGCGCCAGCTCCGTCGATTCGAGCGCCGACAGCACCATGCACTCGTTGATGATCTGCTCGGAGCTCTTGCCCAGATCGCGGTCGGTGTTCTCCTGCATCTGACGCATGACGAGCTCCTGGTTGAGGGAGCCGCCGTTGACGCCGATCCGCACCGGCTTGCCGTGCTCCACCGCCACCTTGCAGATCGTCGCGAACTGCTCGTCGCGGCGCTGGCCGGTGCCGACGTTGCCGGGGTTGATGCGGTACTTGTCGAGCGCGCGCGCGCAGTCCGGGTATCGCGTCAGCAGCAGGTGGCCGTTGTAGTGGAAGTCGCCGATGAGCGGGGCCGCGCAGCCCGCGTCGAGCATCCGCTGCCTGATCTCCGGAACGGCGGCGGCGGCCTCCGGCACGTTCACCGTCACGCGGACCATCTCCGAGCCGGCCTCTGCCAGCTCCACCGCCTGCCGCGCGGTGCCGGCGGCGTCCGCCGTATCGGTCATCGTCATCGACTGGACGACGACCGGGGCGCCGCCGCCGACCTGTACCTCGCCGACCTTGACGCCGATCGTCCTGTGCAGCCGCACCGATGTCATCGCTCCAGATCCTACCTGTTGATTTACACTTCCCGGACGATGTTCCTCGGGCACTTCGGGGCCGGCCTGGCGGCCAAGCGGCTGACGCCGTATACCTCACTCGGCACGCTGATCCTCGCCGTCCAGCTCCTGGATCTCGCGTGGCCGACGCTGCTCGTGCTCGGCGTCGAGCGCGTCCGCATCGATCCCGGCAACACCCGCGTGACGCCGCTCGCCTTCGAGTACTACCCGTGGTCCCACAGCCTGCTCATGAGCCTGGCCTGGGCGGCCCTGCTGGCGGGAGGGTACTTCATCTTCCGACGATATCCGCGCGGTGCCTGGGTCATCGGCCTGGGGGTCGTCTCGCACTGGGTGCTGGACTTCGTGAGCCACGGTCCGGATCTGCCGCTGGCGCCGGGCCTGAGTCTCACCGTCGGCCTCGGGCTCTGGAACTCGATCCGCCTCACGCTGCTCGTCGAGGCCGTGCTGTTCTTCGGGGGATTGTGGATCTACGTCCGCAATACCGAGCCGACCGACCCCCTTGGCCGCCATACGCTGACCGGCTTCGTGATCGTCCTGCTGATCGTCTATGCCCTGAACGTCTTCGGGCCGCCGCCCCCTGGCGTGGATGCGATCGCGGTGGCCGGTCATGCGCAGTGGCTGCTCGTCGGGTGGGCCGTGTGGATCGATCGGCACCGGGTGGCCATCCGGCAGTGGTAGGCACTACCCACTACCCACTACCCACTACCCACTACAAGGATCGCCCTACACCTGAATGACCGTCCGCAGGCTCCGGTGGTCCTTCAGGACGCCGGCGTCGAGCTTCTTCGAGAGATACACCTTCGACTCGGCGTTGTCGGCGGGATGCGGCTCGAACTTGATGACCTCGAAGCGCAGGTGATCGAGCGTGCCGCGCATCTCGTAGAACTTGTTCTTCGTCTTGACGACGACCTCGTGGAAGCCGGCGCCGAACGCCCAGGCTTCCTGCTCCTCGGTCAGGGCGCGGAAGTGGCCCTGCCCCCGCCAGTCGCGCCGCGTGCCTCCGATCCAGGTGTAGAGCACCTTGCGCCCCTCGAACTGCACGCAGCCCCGGAGCCGTGACACCAGGTCCGCCAGTTTGGGCTCGGTCTCCCCGGCCTGCAGCTCGTGAACCACGCGGTAGGAGACCGGAACGATGCTGGTGGGATCCTCGGGGAGCGACGCCTCGGCCATGAGAATGAGGTGCTCGCGTCCCTCGAGGCGCTGCACGATCTCGGCGGCGGTCTTCCGGCGGGGGAACTCCCCGAAGAACTCCTCGATGTACTGAATCTCGAGCGCGCCCTGTTCGAGCGGGTACTGCTTGACCAGATGCTCCACGGCGCGCGTCCGGCTCAGGATTCCTGCTCGATCTCGAGTTGCCAGTCCGCAAGCGGCTGCGGTCCCGGCGTGATTCCGGCCAGATCCGGGTCTTCGCCCATCGGTTTCGGGCGCTGCTGCGACTTGCGTTCCTTGCTTTCCTGACGGCGCTGTTCCTTGAACCGCTGCCGTTCCAGCCTGGCCTTCTCGCGCTCGCGCTTCTGGAGAGTCGGTCGTGATCGATTAGCCATAGGCGGAACCTCCTTGATACCGGGCCGCAAGCCCGTCGGCAGCGCCAGTGCGCGTCCGGCGGAGCGCCGCGGACGCGTCGGCCGACCTGGCCGTGATCTGCTGAGGGAACCAGTCGGAAAGGCCCGAGGACTCTGCCGCCCCTGACGTGACGGCCCTCCGATCGTAGCAAGCCGGACAGGCCTTGTGCAAGGAAGGCCCGATTCCCGCGCCCTCAGCGCTGGTCCCGCGGGCGATCGTCGTCGTTGTCCTCTTCCGGGGCCGGCAGCTCCTCCTTGAACCCTCGTATGGCCTGTCCCAGCCCGCGGCCCAGTCCCGCCAGCCGGCCTGCGCCGAAGATCAGCACGACGATGACCAGGATGATGACGAGCTCGGGGAGTCCCAGACCCATGCGGCACCACCTCGCTGGAAAGCCTTCTCACCGGGCCAACCGTCGGGGTAGGCTATGGCCGCCGCGACGCGGCAGATCGGGCCGGCACATCGCCCGGCGCCCGGGAGGAGGAGATCGGAGCCTATGGCGACTCTCGACTGGCTGATCATACTCGCGTACTTCGGCGGTCTCGCGGGGCTCACCTGGTGGGTCGTCCAGAAGAACCGGGATACCGCGGACGACTACTTCCTGGCCGGACGCAATCTCGGCTGGTGGGTCGTCGGCGCCTCGATCTTCGCTTCCAACATCGGATCCGAGCACCTGGTCGGGCTGGCCGGCTCCGGCGCCACCAGCGGCGTTGCGCTGGCGCACTACGAGCTGCACGCCTGGTGCCTCCTCGTCCTCGGCTGGGTCCTGATCCCGTTCTATATCCGCTCCAAAGTGTTCACGATGCCCGAGTTCCTCGAGCAGCGGTTCTCCAGCACCGCGCGCTGGGTGCTCAGCATCATCTCGCTCGTGGCCTACGTGCTGACGAAGATCGCCGTCGGCATCTTCGCCGGCGGGATCGTCTTCGGCACGCTCCTGCCGGAGCTCTCGGTCCAGCTGGGCGGGTACGTGTTCAACAGCTTCTGGGTCGGGTCGGTCGCGGTCATTCTCCTCACAGGTCTGTACACGGTCCTGGGCGGCTTCCGGGCCGTCGCCTACACCGAGGCCGTCCAGACGTTCGTGCTGGTGGTGGGCTCCCTGCTGCTCACGCTGTTCGGCCTGCGGGCCCTCGGGGGGTGGGAGGAGCTGCGAGAGGTCCTCGGCTCCGACATGTTCAACCTGTGGAAGCCGCTGATCCCGGCGGGGATGGAGGGGACGTGGGCGCCGGTGATGGAGGAGACGCGGATCGCCTGGTACTTCAACACGAACTATCCGTGGGTGGGCATGCTCTTCTGCGCCCCGATCATCGGGCTGTGGTACTGGTGCACCGACCAGTACATCGTTCAGCGCGCGCTCGGGGCGCGCAATGAGACGGAAGCGCGCCGGGGGACGATTTTCGCGGCCTTCCTGAAGCTGCTGCCGGTCTTCATCTTCATCATCCCGGGCATGATCGCCCTTGCCCTCGCGAAGAGCGGCAGGCTGGCGGAGCTGTCGATGCTCGTCGACGGCCAGGGCAACGTGATCGCCCAGGAGGCCCAGGCCGCCTTCCCGCTCCTGGTGCAGCACGTGCTGCCGGTCGGGATCCGCGGCATCGTCGTGGCGGGGCTGCTGGCCGCTCTGATGAGCTCGCTGGCCGGCGCGTTCAACGCCAGCTCCACGCTCTTCACGATGGACCTCTACCGCAAGCTCCATCCGGGCGCGAGCCAGCATCAGCTCGTGTGGATCGGCCGCATCGCCACCACGATCATGGTCCTGATCGGACTGCTGTGGATTCCCGTGATCCAGGGCGCACGCGGCCTGTACGAGTACCTGCAGGGCGTCCAGAGCTACCTGGCGCCGCCGATCTTCACCGTGTTCTTCTTCGGCGTGTTCAGCAAGCGTCTGAATGCGAAGGGCTGCCTGGCCGCGCTGCTCGTCGGGTTCTTCCTCGGGATCTTCCGCCTGGCGGTCGACACGCCGGTGTCGCTGCGCATGGCCGGCTACGAGGTCGGGTATCCCGAAGGCTCGTTTCTCTGGATCGTGAACAACATCTACTTCCAGTACTACAGCCTGCTCATCTTTCTCGTGTCGGTCGCCGTGCTGTTCGGGGTGAGCTACGCGACCGAGAAGCCGTCGCCGGACAAGCTGTCGGGTCTCACCTACGCGACCGTCACGCCGGAGCAGCGGCGCGAGTCGCGCTCGACGTGGAACCAGTGGGACGTGACCAACTCCGGCATCGTGCTGGCGCTGATCCTCGCCGCGTACCTGTACTTCGTCGGATAGTCTCACGGGGAAGGGGTCTGACCCCGTCGGGGTCAGACCCCTTCCGACCCCTTCCAGCATGAGCCCATCGGCTCTCCTCGCCCCAATCCGCGAGCTGCACGACGAGATTCGCCGCGCCGTCGTCGCGGCCTGCGAGGCGCGCGCGCTCGACGAGCTGTCCCAGGTGGCGTCCGACGGGGAGGGTGATACGGCCTACGCGATCGACGCCATCGGCATCGACCGCGTGATCGAGTTCCTCGAGCGGGCTGTCGCGCCGCGAGTGCCCCTCGTGCTCGTCGCCGAGGGACTGCCTGACGGTCTTCTCGCGCTGCCGCGTGGCGTCGAGCCGTCCCAGGCGCCCTGGCGGATCATCGTCGATCCGATCGACGGCACGCGGGGGCTCATGTACCAGAAGCGGAGTGCCTGGATTCTGACCGCCGTTGCGCCGAACCTCGGATCGCGCACGACGCTGGCCGACCTCGTCGTGGCCGTGCAGAGCGAGGTCCCGCTCGTGAAGCAGCACCTGTACGACGTGCTTGCGGCGGAGCGCGGAGGGGGCGTGTCGGCCGAGCGCGTGAACCGCCTCACGGGAGAGCGGCAGCCCCTGGCGCTCCGGCCGTCACGCGCCACGGGGATCGCACACGGGTTCGGGGCGATCGCCCGCTTCTTCCCCGGCGCCCGCGACGAGCTGGCGGCGATCGACGACGAGGTGGTCTTCGGCGTGCTCGGCGCCGCCGCGCCCGGGAAGGCGCTCCTGTTCGAGGATCAATACATTTCGACCGGCGGCCAGCTCTACGAGCTGATGGCCGGGCACGATCGGTTCATCGCGGATCTGCGGCCGCTGATGGCGCCCGTGCTCGCCGCCCGCGGGCAGCCCCGGAGCCTCTGCTGCCACCCGTACGACCTCTGCACCGCGCTGATCGCGGCCGAACTCGGCATCATCGTCACCGACGAGCGCGGCCGGGCGCTTCGCGCGCCGCTGGACGTGGAATCGGATGTCGCATGGGCGGGGTATGCGAACGAGCGGATCCGTGCGCAGGTGGAGCCGCGGCTGCAGTCGGCGCTGAGCCGGCGCGGACTGATCTGACCTGATTGCCTGCTTCCCCGCGCTCACGAGGCTCCGACGTTCACGATGGCCTTGACGATGCCGTCACCGTAGCCGGCGGCGAGCCTCAGGGCGTCGTCTGCGGCGCCGAGCGGGAAGCGGTGCGTGATGAGCGCCCCGAGGTCCACGCGGCCGCTCTCGGCGAGGGCGATCGCTCGCGGGTACGTGTGCTTCATGCGCCGGCACATCGCAATCGTCAGCCCCTTCCGGCGCGCCGTCGAGTGGCGCAGCGCCAGCCGATCGTCCCCGGCGATCCCGACGATCACCAGGCGTCCCCCGGGGCGCAGCACGTCGACGGCCTGCGCGAGGGCATCCTCGTCCGACCACGCGCATTCCAGGGCCACATCGACCCCCCGGCCTCCGGTTGCGGCCATGATGGCGTCCACGGGATTCTGCGCGTCCACATGAACTGGGCGCGCCCCGAGGCGCTCCGCGAGATCCAGGCGCCAGGGGAGCCGGTCCGTGACGAACAGCGGCATCGCCCCGGCCACGCGGGCCACCTGCGCGACGGCGAGCCCGATCCCTCCGGCACCAACCACCGCCACGGACGATGCGGGCCGTATGTGTGCGAGGTCGACGGCGTGCAGCGCGACGCCGAGCGTCTCCAGCAGCGGCGCGTGCTCGTCGGGAATGGCGGCGGGCAGCGGGAAGCACACCCAGCCGGGCACCACCATCCGCTCGCACAGCGCGCCGTCGGTGGGGTACAGGCCGAAGAAAGCCAGGTTCGTACAGAGGTTCGGATGGCCGGCCACGCAGGGTTCGCACGCGCGGCAGGGGACCGCCGGATCGATCGCGACGCGCGTGCCGGAGGGGAGGGGGGCGCCGGTCCCGTCGACGGCGGCGTCTCCCGCGGCCTCGATGGTGCCGCCGAACTCGTGGCCGATCACGAGGGGAGCGCGAACCACCGTGTCGCCAATCCGCGCGTGCTGGTAGGTGTGCAGGTCGGACCCGCAGATCCCGACGCTTCCGATGCGCACGAGCACCTGGCCGGGACCGGGAGGCGGCGGAGGCGCGAGCCGCTCGATCCGGAGATCCCGCCGTCCGTGCAGCCGTGCCGCGAGCATCCTCGTCGTCCCGGTCACGTCCCGCGAGCGCCGGCCGACGCGGGGGTCAATGGCGCGTTCCGAAGGCCGCGTCGTTCCAGCGCAGCTCGTTCCTGATGTCCCGCAGCCGCGTGTCGCCGTCGATCAGCACGAACTCGATGCCGGCCATGCCGGCGAAGTCCTCCAGGTGCTGCGGCGTCAGGGCGAGCGAGAACCCCGTATGGTGGGCGCCGCCCGCGTGGATCCACGCCGCCGCCGCCACGTCGAGACCCGGCTTCGGCACCCACAACGCTCGCGCCACCGGCAGCTTCGGGAGGGCCCTGGGCGGTGTGATCACGTCCACCGCGTTCACCACCATGCGGAAGCGCTCGCCCAGGTCGATCACCGACGCGTTCACGGCCGGGCCGGTTCTCGAGTCGAAGACGAGCCGTACGGGATCCTCCCGGCCGCCGATCCCGAGTGGATGCACCTCGCACGAGGGCGTCCCGGATGCGATCGACGGGCAGATCTC
>Ga0299914_10000271_pt1 | contig 31231 bp, 34 predicted proteins | sample RVTome_10_FD_201361 | JGI IMG/M metagenome (GOLD analysis project Ga0299914, IMG submission 201361) | Soil microbial communities from uranium-contaminated site in the Upper Colorado River Basin, Wyoming, United States - RVT153D57 (version 2) ... | reverse complement strand
GACGCATGGAGTTGACGCATGGAGTTGACGCAACCAGTTGATTGCTATATGTTGAGTAGCAATCAACTGGTTGCTATAAGGAGACAGACATGGCATTCCCCGACCGAATCGAGCGCACAGTTCAGTTGGCCCACCCGCCGGAGCGGGTGTGGGCAGCGCTGACCACCGCCGAGGGCCTGGGCACCTGGTTCGGCCACCGTGCCGAAGTCGACCTGCGTGTCGGTGGCGAGGCCAAGCTGACATGGGACAGCGGCGACACCGCCATCCTGACCATCGAGCGCCTCGAGCCGCCGCATGTGTTCGGCTACACCTGGCCGGTCTATGGCCTTCCCGATGGCGATCCGCGACGCACCTACGTGGAGTTCACGCTGGAGCCGACGAGCACCGGCACTACGTTGACCATGGTCGAAAGCGGGTTCGCGCAACTACCGGATGCCGGCCACAAGGTGGCGTACTCGGGCAACACCGAGGGCTGGGCGAACGAGCTGAGCGAGCTGGTCGCATATCTCGATGGACAAGCCTGATCTGGAGGCGGTGGCGCAGGAGGTCTTCGCCGCCCTGGCCGATCCGAGCCGACGAGGCATCCTCGCCGCACTCGCAGCCGGGGGGCCGGCCACCGCGACGGATCTGGCCGCCCAGCTGCCGATCACCCGGCAGGCCATCGCCAAGCATCTAGCCCTGCTGGCCGAGGCGGGGCTGGTGGTGGCCATGCATGGAGAGCGGCGCCGGGTCCGTTACCGGTTGGAATCAGCACCCATGAAGGTGGCACAGCAATTCCTCGCCGCCCTGGCCCGCGACTGGGACGGTCGACTGGCCGCCCTGCAGGACCGGCTGAGCTGAGGGCCGACTGCGGCCACGCGATGCGCCGGCTGACCGCGACCGCCCTGCGCCGTCTTTCCGACCGGCTCGAGCCGTGCCGCTTCAACACCTCCGCGCCAGCGCCGTAACCGTTAGGAGAGATCAAGATGACAACGATGGGGAACCTGCCCGACGTGGTGTCGCGCGAGGAGTGGCTCGCCGCCCGCAAGGAACTGCTGGCAAAGGAGAAAGCACTGACTCGCGCCCGTGACCGGGTCAACGCCGACCGCCGTCGGTTGCCGATGGTCCGAGTGGACAAGCCGTACACCTTCGAGGGCCCGGACGGGTCGGTAGGACTGCTCGACCTGTTCGACGGCCGGTCGCAGCTGGTGGTACACCACTTCATGTTCGGCCCGGAGTGGGACCAGGGTTGCGCGAGCTGCTCGTCCGCCGCCGACGGGATCGGCGGGCTGCGGCAGCTGCACGTACGCAACACCACGCTCGTTGCCGTGTCGCGGGCGCCGTACGAGAAGCTCGCCGCGTTCCGCGAGCGGATGGGCTGGACGTTCCCCTGGTACTCCTCGTACGGCAGCGATTTCAACTACGACTTCCACGCCACCCTCGACGACCGGGTTGTGCCGGTGCTGCTCCACTTCCGTACCGAAGCCGAACTCGCCGAGGCCGGAACCCCGTGGACGGGAGGAGCGTGGACGGAGAGTATGCGCGGCGAAGAAATGCCGGGCATAAGCGCGTTCCTCAACGTCGGCGACGAGGTCTTCCACACCTACTCCACGTTCGGACGCGGCATTGAAGAGTTCCACAACGGCTACCCGTACCTCGACCTCACCGCCCTCGGCCGCCAGGAGGCGTGGGAGGAACCGAAAGGCCGCGCGGCCCCACTCGGCCTGCAAGTCGGCGGTCCCAACATGCGCCTGCCCGACCAATACGACATCTGACGGGTTCGTCCTCGACATGCCCGTGCAACCACCACAGGTGGAATCACAGCCTCCTTGCCGCCACTGTGCCCGATGTCCTCGGCAGGACCTCACTCCGCGGTGAGCTTGTCGAGTTCGAGCGTGATGAGGGTAAAGCCGCCGTGCATACGGGAGGCGAAACGGGCCACGGCTTCGGAATGACCCACTACGTCCCGACGCAGACTGGCGGCGGTTCTCGGACCTGTCGAGGTGAGCCATCTCAGGCTTGCGTCTGGCTCGGGCAACAGGCCGAGCCACCTGTCACGTGTCTCGGCTGCAAGATGAGCACAGGAACCGATCCGTTTCCTCGCCAGGACCGACCGCGATTGCGCTTCTCGTCGAGCACGATTCAGGGCGACGAGGGGAGAAACATGATCTTCGTCCTGCCGCTCCACGTCGCGTACGAGCACCTCGCCGATTCCGTCCAGGTTGTGCTGCAATGTGGCGCACACTTCCGCGACATCGCGCGACAACCGCTCCACCGAAGCGACGCCTGCGCCCCTCCCGATCTCGTCGATCCACTCCGTCCATCGTTCCCGCACTGCCTCGTCCAACCAGGTGCAGTCGGCGATCCGCCGCGTCAATGCGTCCCGCTCCTCGAAGATGTGCCGGCGCGCCGTGTCCCGCTCCAGTGCCGATTGGGCTCTGCTCACGCGCCGGTCGGCGCCGCGGATCTCCGCCTCGGCTCGGATGCGCCGCATCTGTTCGTCGCGGGCGCGCGCGTCGGCGGCGCGATCGATCTTGCCTTCCCAATCGCGCTCGACCGAATCGTCCTGCCAGCTCACACTCCCCCTCCTCGGCACAGTGCGGTGGTGTGCGGTCATGCCCACGAGCTCGAGCGTGCACGCCGTACGCTCGGCCGCACTCACCAGTGAGACGCTAGCGCGGCGGAGATTGATACGTCGTGGCAACCCGATAACACCAGATCACCACCGCTCCCAGCCGCCGGGCTCGAGGATCGTGACGCCGGCCCTCTCGGCATGGCCAGCCCTCCGCGCAGCGTTATGCGGGTTCTTCGCCGGCACGACGGTCGGCGGTGCCCGGGATGGACACCCCTGTCGGCCCGATGGCCCGCGGGGCCACCCCCGCGACCGCGGCTAGGAGTGGGACCAGGCCGGCGAGCGTCCAGGTGAGTCCAACCAGGTCGGCGACCCCTCCGATGGCGGCCGGCGCTAGCAGGATTCCGGCGTACGTCATGGTCGTGAATCGGGCCAACGCGAGCGCTGCGCCGGAGCGACGGCCGTCCACTCCGCCGGCACCCAGGTGCCCGACGACGCCGAAGAGCACGGGAAGCGGGGTCGCGAGCCCTAGCCCCATGACCGCGAATCCTATGACGCCGAACACCTGCGACGAGCTGAGGAGGGAAACTGCCAGACCGGCAGCGGCTGCGAGAGTGCCGAGCCGTACAAGCCGGACCGCCGAAGTCAGGGCTTGCAGCCGGTCGCCCACGAGCCGTCCCAGCGTCTGGCACCCGGTGAACGCCACGTATCCGAGGCCGGCGAGGCCAAGCGATGCGCCAAGTTGCTCATGAAGGAACACGCCGCTCCAGTTGGCGACCGCAGCCTCGCAGGTGAGCACCGTGGCACCCATCGCGCCGAACAGCAGCACCCGCCTCGTCCAACCCGCGCGCCACCCGGATCTCCTGCCGTGGCGCTCGCTCTCCTTGATCATCGCACGATCCACATCCGCCGGCAGCAGAGCCGTGCCGGCTGTGGCTCCGAGCGGTACGGCCAGTGCCGCGAAGAGCGCATAGTGGAGCGCGCGCGATATGTCGAGATGTGCCGCCCCAGAACCCAGCAATGATCCGGCGACGGCGCCAATGCTCCACGCGCCATGGCAGCCGTTCATGATGTGGCGGCGCAGGGTCCGCTCAACGGCAACCGCATGCGCGTTCATGGCTACGTCGAGCGTCCCGTGGATCGCTCCGAGGACCAGCAGTGCCACTGCGAGCTGGCGAAAGTCGCCGGCCAGTCCGACACCAATCAGGCCGAGCGGTCCCAGCAACACGGTGAGGCGAACGACCTGCGCACTGCCGAACCGAGCAGCGAGGCCGCCCGCGACCTGCATGGCAGCAACCGCGAACACTCCGAACACAGCCGAGCTGAGGCCGAGCTGACCGGCCGTGAGACCGAGGTCAAGCTGCAGCGACGGCGTGCGCACCGCCAGGCTGGCGATCAGCATTCCGTTGATGCAGAACACGGTGGTCACGGCCCATCGCGCCCGCCGGGCACGCGTTGTCGGCAACTCCATGGACGCCCTCTCGCCGGGCGCCACCTGACGGCGCCGGTCGGCTATACGACGAACAGCTCACGGCCGGATGGACGTCGATGCAACACAGCGTCACGTGCCGGACGGCGTGCGTCGTCGACAACGCGAATCTAGACCCCGCGCTCAGTTCCGCCGGTTTGTCAGCGCCTCCGTCAGCAGCCCCACCAGGGTTTCGAGCTGGACGTCGGCGGAGGAGCCGACCTCCTCGTCAGAGCCGTCGAGCGCGCGCGCAGCCAACCCCGCCTTGGAGTCGATCAGTTCGGCGATCTTGGCGTCGATCGTCTGGGTGGCGATGATCCGCCAAGCGGTGACCGGCTCGGTCTGCCCGATCCGGTGCACCCGGTCGATGGCCTGGGTCTGCTCGGCGTTGGTCCATGAGAGCTCGGCGAGTACGACGTTGCTCGCGACCTGCAGGTTCAGGCCCACGCCGGCGGCGGTCAGGGAGCAGACCACAATCGCCACCTCGGGGTCGTTCACGAACGCGTCGATGTTGCGCTGGCGTACCGTGGGTGGCTGGTCGCCGCGGACCGAGGCGTGGCGAATGCCTCGGGACTTCAACAGCGCGGAGGCCGAGTCCATGACGTCGATGTGCTTGGCGAAGAACACCACCTTGCCGGCGCTACGGGCCAACTGGGCGGCGTAGTCGGCGGCCAGGGTGGCCTTGGCCTGACCGATTCGGCGGACCATCGCGAACACGTTCTCACCAGAGGACGACTCCGCCGCGTCCGAGAGCTCCCAGCCGGCGACCCTCCGGACGAGCTCAAGATCGATACCTTCGATGGTCTCGCCGGACCGTTCTTCGCGGGCGGCGACGGCGGCGTCGTACCGCTGGACCAAGCGCAGCGCCAGCACACGCTCGGCCTCGCGGATGGAGCGAGCCGCGGCGGCGTCGAGCTCGACTGGCAGGTCTGCGATCCGCCGCGCCGGGATCTCGCTGGCCACGTCGAGCTTGCGCCGCCGGACGATCCCCAGGTCAATGACGGCCTGGCGGGCCGCCGGGTAGAAGCCACGGTCGAGCGGTGTCAGGCCGGTCTCCTCCAGCGCTGCCATCAGCAGCGGGCCGGGTTCCTTCTCCCCGATCCAGCCGAGGAACTGCCATATCGCACGGAAGTCGTCGATGTCGTTGATCAGCGGGGTACCGGTCAGCGCCATCATCAACGGCCGCACTACCCGTTGCCGGACCCGGTCGGCGATCTCGAGGACGTGCTGGGACCGCTGGGACTTCTTGTTCTTGATGAAGTGCGCCTCGTCGACGACCATGCCGCGGAAGCCGTGGGTGGCGATCCAGCCGACGTGGCGGTCCAGCACCTCGTAGTTGACGATGACGATGTCGGCGAACCCGTCGATCTGCTCGCCGCTGCCGTGAATAACGGTGACGCTGCGGGAGGGCGTCCACCGGGCGGCCTCACGTGCCCAGTTCGTCTTGACCACACTCGGCACCACGCAAAGCAGCGGGTACGCGTTCGCGGCCTGCGCAGCCAGCAGCGCCTGGGCGGTCTTGCCGAGGCCTGGCTCGTCGGCCAGCAGGAATGTTCGGTGGCCCCGGCCCGCGGCGGCGAGCAGTCGCGCCTGGTGTGGCATCAACTCGAGCCCGGGCGGTAACTGCACCGACGAGGCCGGTTCGGGAAGGTCCATGCACGAAGGCGCGCCGGGTGCGGCGTTCTCGAACGAGCTGAGTAACGGCTGGATCAGCTCCCAACCGGTTAGGCGCCGCTGCTGACGGCGACGCTGATTGACGTCACTAAAGTCAGGCGCGAGGAACGGGTTGGCCAGCTGCGCGGCGACCACCGACTGCGGTACGACCTGCCGTTCGCTACGTAGAGAGGTTGCGGCCGGTTGGGGGGGCTCGACCTCCGGGTCTGGCTTCAACCCGCCGGCGATCTGCATCTCCCGCTTGAGGCGGCGCGCCGAGTCGCTGACCTCCGCGTCCTCGCCGAGGAGGCCGAACAGCGACGGCTCGCGGGCGGCGATCTGCGCAAGGATGGTTGCGATCCCGTCCAGCCGCCTCAGCTGCGTGTCGCGTTGCGCGTCGGTAAGAGCCGCGTCGGCCTTCACCCGCGCCCGCTCGTCGCGCGCCAGCAGCGCAATGACCTGGAACTTCGTTCGGTCGATCTGGCCGCGCCGCATGCGGTTCTCGACCTCGCGGACCGCTTTGGCAAGAACAGGCAAGATCCCGTCGTTGTCGCGGGCACGACCCTGCCCGCGCTGGACTGTCCCGGTACTCCCGGAACGGTGCTGGCGCTGTGCCAACCGATCTTCTCCTTACGCGTTTCACAGGCCGCTCGGGCTAAGGGCCCGGGCCTCCTGAGTACTGAGCCCGCGACGCCCCGTCCCGCCGTCGAACAACTCGGCAAACTCCCCTTAGCGAGGCGTTGTCCCGCACATGCGGAACCCACGCGCGCTTCTCAGCGCGACGCACCTACCTCACGCAGCCAGGCAAGAACCAGAGGCTGCCGGGCTGGAGGACATCTTCCGAAACACACCCGACGAGGCGGTGCTGGCTTCCATGATACCCGGAGCCGTGGGTATGCGGACAGAACCTAGGCCGAACTGTTGCAGCAGCACGGCACTCCGCGCGGCCCAGGGCGACCAGATGTCGCCCCTCCCCCGCGTTCAGAGGCGCAGAATGCAACGCATGGCGTGGACGGCGGATTTACATATTCAGACCGAGCAAGGAACCATGCCTGCCTACTGCGCCTGGCCGACGACACCACCGCCGTGGCCCGGCGTCGTGGTGATCCATGACTTCACCGGCATGAGCCGCGACCTACGGGCCCAGGCTGACTGGCTGGCGGACGAGGGTTTTCTCGCCGTGGCTCCGGATCTGTACTACTGGGGAAGTCGGCTTAGTTGTCTGCGCACGATCATGCGCGACATCGGCGACCGTAGGGGAAGGACGTTCGATGACATCGAGGGTGCACGACGCTGGCTCAGCGAGCAGGACGGCTGCACGGGACGCATCGGCGTGATCGGGTTCTGCATGGGCGGTGGCTACGCGTTGGCGCTGGCGCCGGGCCGGGGCTTCTCGGCGTCAAGCGTCAACTACGGAGGATGCCCGTCCGATGCCCGGGAATGGCTACCCGGAGCATGCCCGATTGTCGGGAGCTTCGGCGGTGCCGACAGATCACCCCTCGGCCGACGTGCCGGGCAGCGGCTCGGCCGGCTGCTCACCGAGCTGGACGTGCCGCACGACGTGAAGATCTATCCGGGTGTCGGCCACGGCTTCATGAATAACCACGATCCCGCCGACGCCACCCTGGTTCTGCGGTTCCTCGCCCGCATTTCCGGCACGAAATACGACGACGAGGCCACCCAAGACGCCCGGCGCCGCATCACCGCGTTCTTCAACACCCATCTGAGCGAAACCGCCCACTGAGCACACCACACAGCGCGCGCTGCCTTATCGGACCCAGATCGCGCGGTCGTGCCGATTCGGGGACTGGACGGCCCGGCCGCTGAAGAACCCTGTTACCGAGATCGTTCGGGGACCTCACGTCGCCAGTTGCGCCACCCGGCGGCGCGCGAGATGTGGTCGAAACTAAGGCGGAAACGGCATCGGCTCCGCAGGCTAGAGTCGCGCCGTGAGCTTCGACGTGGCCGGCGACGTGTACGGGCGGTTCATGGGTCGCTACTCCGAGCCGCTGGCCGTACCGTTTGCCGCGTTCGCGGGCGTGGCCGCCGGCCAGCGGGTGCTCGATGTCGGGTGCGGTCCCGGCGGGCTGACGGCCCACCTCGGGTCGATCACCGAGCCAAGGCTTGTCGCAGCTGTTGATCCCTCACCACCTTTCGTGGCGGCCGCGGCTGCTCGGTGTCCCGGGTCGAAGGTGCAGCTCGGCACTGCCGAGTCGTTGCCGTACCCAGACGCCTCCTTCGACGTGGCGCTCGCAGAGCTTGTCGTGCATTTCATGAAGGACCCGGTCGTCGGCCTGCGAGAGATGGCACGGGTTACCAAGCCCCACGGAATTGTCGCGGCGTGTGTGTGGGACGGCCCCACAGGCGCCCTCGGACCTTTTTGGGACGCCGTTCACGAGATCGATCCAGAGACCGAGGACGAGGCCGCCCTCGCCGGCGCCCGGCGAGGCCACCTCGCGGAGTTGTTCGACGCCGCCGGCCTCCGCGCCATCGAGTCAGAACCGCTCACCGTCGACGTCGTCCACCCGAGCTTCGACGAGTGGTGGGAGCCGTACACACTCGGTGTCGGCCCGGCCGGCGACTACGTCGCGCGTCTGGACCATGACGGTCGCCGGCGCCTCGAGGAAACCGCGCGTGCCCGCCTACAAGTCGGTCCGTTCACCGTGTCCGCCACAGCCTGGGCAGCGCGTGGTATGCGCACACCAAGTCCCTAGAGTCCGAGTAGGCCCGTCGGCGAGGATGAGAGCGTCCAGAGTCACTGCGTGGCTTTGCCGACCGCGTCTCACCAGCTTGACATCATCAGATATCGGAGGTGATCGTCATGAGTGACGTCCTCATCCGCGGCGTAGCCGAGGACGACCTGCGGCGGATCGACGCGGAAGCGGAACGACGGGGCCTGTTTCTTCCCTTGGCCATCCGAGGTGCATACTTGCAGTAATGACAACCTTGCCCGCACGGCGTCGACATCTCCCAAGCAGCCCCTTCCAGCCTGACCCCGAGCGGGTCATCGCGCAGTTCGAATGCGGCGACCTGGTCAATCACGACTCGTACGGCATGGGTCGGGTCATCGGGACCGAAGCCGACGCGGTCACGGTCGACTTCCGGTCCGCGACGGTGCGCATCACGAGCCCCTATAACAAGATGGCACGCCTGTAGCTCGGCCGAGTGGTGCCTGCGGCTCGGGAGGACGTGGCCTCGGCCGCACACGGCATCACGGACAACAACGCGGTGTTGCGACCCGCGGTAGGCGCGCAACACCGGCTCAGGACAGCACGCGGTAGGTCACGTGGGTGACCTGGCTCGCTGCCCGCGCCTTCACCTGCTCGAGTTTCAGCGGTCGGACGCCCTCGAACAGCCGCGTGCCGGCGCCGAGCGTGAACGGCACAATGTGCAGCCGCATCTCGTCGACCAGGCCGGCGGCGAGGTACTGGTTGATAGTGGTCGCGCCGCCCGGGATCACCACATCGCCGTCCCCGGCCGCCTCGCGCGCCTGGGCCAGCGCCGACTCGATTCCGTCGGTAACGAAGTAGTACGTGGTGCCGCCGTCCATCGGCTGCGGCTCACGCGCGTGGTGGGTAAGGACGAACACAGGAGCGTGGAACGGCGGATCGTCGCCCCACCAGCCGTTCCACTGCCGATCCCACTCACCGCGCACCGGGCCGAACATGTTGCGCCCCATGACGAACGCCTTGGCGGCGTTAATCTGGTCGACCTCGGCGCGGCTCTCCTCGGGGTTGTCGAACATCCAGGCGTGCAGCCTGTCGCCCCAGCCGTCACCGCCGTCGTCACCGAACGGGCGTTCCTCGGACTGGTTGAGCCCGGCCGAGTACCCGTCGGCCGAGATCGTGATGTCGCAGATCACCCTGCCCACACGGTTGGTCATAGCTCTCCTCTCATAGCGACCCCGTCGCTCTCGCCGGTGCTCCACGCTGGGCGCAGAAGTTGTCCGCGGCCCGGGGACGCCGACTCTCTACGTTGTCTGACGCTAGGCGCCGCACACCTCGTCCGAATCAGTGAAATCGCTGGTCCTTGTCCCGGGGCGATCGCTACTGCGGTAGGCCAATCGCGCCCAGCTGACGACCATGGTCACCTCCTGGCTTCCAGCCTCGAAGCCATGTCGCTGGGCGGGCCAGGGGACGATGCCCAGTTGACCACGACGTCGCCGTCGGCTGCCACGACTCAGCTCACCGCTTTCTTGACGAGCGCGGCGATCTTCTCCTCCGCGGATGCACTCAATCCGGTCAGAGCGAACGCAGTCGGCCACATGTCGCCGTCGTCGAGGTTCGCCGAATCGTCGAAACCGAGCGTGGCGTACCTCGATTTGAACTTGTGCGCACCCTGGAAGAAGCAGAGGACCTTGCCGTCCTTGGCATACGCGGGCATGCCGTACCAGAGCCTGGGCGTGAGCACCGGCGCACTGGCCATGATGAGCGCGTGAAGCCGCTCGGCCATCACGCGATCGGGTTCGGGCATCTCCGCGATCTTCGCGAGCACAGCGCTCTGCTCGTCCGCCTTGCCTGCGCGCCCGCCGCGGCGTTTGGTCGCCTTCACCTCCTGCGCCCGCTCCTTGATGGCGGCTCGTTCCTCGTCAGTGAATCCCTCCGAAGGCTTGTCGGTTTCGGAGGTGCTATCGGTGGACTTGCGCACGTCATTCATTGCGGTCTCCTCACTGAGTCTGCGATGACTCTCATTCTTGGGAAACTGCCGTCGCGGCGCTTCTTCAAACCTGATAGAAGCTCACCAGCGCCTCCGCCACTCCTCGGCCAGTAGGCCGTAGGTGTAGCCATCCACCCAGCCCAATGTGGCGTGCCAGGAGTCGCCGACACCGTGCTGCTCACGCCGCATGCCGACTTTCTCGAGTATTCGTACCGAGCCCAGGTTGCCCGCGAAACACCCAGCGGTGATCCTCCGAACGCCCAGCTGGTCGAAGGCGTGCGCCACCATCGCAGTCACTGCCTCGGTCGCATAACCGTGGCCGCCGTACGCCGGGTCGAAGATGTAGCCGATTTCGGCCTCGGTCCGCACCGGCATGCCGGGCTGGCCCATTCCGTCGACCAAGTCCAGCGACACGGTCCCGATCACCACGCCGTCGAGGACCACCGCCACGCTGTGGTCGTCAGGGTCCTGCGCTGCCCGCCGCCAGGCCGCCCGAAACGTCGCTGGGTCGACCTCGGTGCGCAGCAGCCACCAGGTGACCTCCGGCAGGTTGCGGTACTCCAGGATCCGGTCGATGTCCTCGTCCCGCACCGGACGAAGTTCCAACCGGTCCGTGCGCAAGCGGGTGGCCTTCATATGGCTGGACCCTAATCGACGCCGCATGCCGCGCCTTAGGTTTCCGCCGCGGCAGTGCTGGGCGAGTACTCGAGCGCGTTACGGCCTAAGTTCCGGTGTATGCGTGTGACCACCCACGAGGTGCCCTACGTTCGTCAGCCGGTCGACTTCTCTATACCGGTGCGATACCTACACGGGCCGGATTCCTCTCCGCAGCCCGGAGTGCCTCGCGGGGCCGTCGTCAACTTCGAATGCAACGAGAGCGAGGTGTACCCGGGTACCTCCCGGACGGTGTGGGTGCACGTGCCCGCCCGCTACGACCCGTCCAAGCCCGCGGCCCTGATGGTCTTCCAGGACGGCGCTCTTTATCTCGACCCCACCGGTGAAATGCGAGCCGGCATCGTGCTCGACAACCTCGTGCACCGAGGCGAGATGCCAGTCACCCTGGGCGTTTTCGTCGACCCGGGACAACCGGGCAACCGCAACGTCGAATACGACGCGTTCGACGATCGCCACGCGACCTTCCTGCTAACCGAGATCGTCCCCGAGGTCGAGAACAGATTCGCGGTCACCGGCGACCCGGACCAGTGGGCGATCTGCGGCGGCAGCAGCGGCGGCAACTGCGCTCTCACCGTCGCGTGGCACCGGCCCGACCGCTTCCGCCGGGTGGTGAGCTTTCTCGGCAGCTTCGCCCAGATGCCCGGCGGCAACCCCTATCCGGCGGCGATCCGCGACGAACCGGCGAAGCCCTTGCGGATCTTCATGCAGGCCGGCACCCGAGACCTGAACTGGAACGAGCCGCAGCTCAACTGGTTCAGCAACAACCTCAAGGTGGCAGCGGCCCTCGCCGAGGCAGGTTACGACCACCGGCTCGTGCTGGGTGACGGCGGCCACAGCCCGAACCACGGCGGAGTTCTGCTGCCGGATGCTCTCCGCTGGATCTGGCGAGCGGACACGACCGATGAATCGTGATCAAGAGACGGTTGACCAGGCTACGTTGGGCGCCGTGAGGATCAGGTCACTGCCGCGATGGGCTACGGCCTTGGCCGGCGGGTTGGCGCTGCTCGTCGGAGGCACTCTCGTCTTCCGCCCGTTCGCGTCGCTGGCCGCACTGCTCGCACTGGTCGTGATCAGTCTGATCCTGCTCGCGATCGGCGAGTTATCGGGGACACCCTCGACATCCGATCCGCGGATTGCCCGCGTCCGGTCGGCCGGCTGGCTGATCGCCGCATTGGTGATCGTGCTATGGCCGGGTCTGAGTATCAGCGGCCTGGCGGTCCTCGTGGGTGTCCTGCTGGTACTCGACGGGCTCACCGACATTGCCGGCGCCATCCGGGCCAGCCGTGACGAGCGCATGGCCGCGTTCGTCCACGGCGTCGCCGCCGTGATCTTAGGTTTGCTCGCCCTGGCCTGGCCTGACGTGACCGTCCTGGTCGTCGCTGTCGTGTTCGGCGTGCGGGTGGCTTGGCTGGGCGTCACCACGCTCTGGGCGGCGATCCGTGGGCCGGCCCACGCTTCCGGTGACGAAGTGCCCCGTCGGCCGCGAGGGCGCCTTGCCCGCTCGTGGCACATCCTGCGGGCCGCCGGAGCGCTCGTTCTGGTCCTTGCATTGCTCGCGGTCAGCGCGTTCTTGCGCAGCGGCAATCCGGCCCCCGACGCGTTTTATACTCCACCGTCGCCAGTGCCGTCCGAACCCGGCCGGCTCCTGCGAAGCCAACCGTTCACCCGCGGTATCCCGGACGGCGCGCAGGCCTACCGCGTGTTGTACACGTCCACGCTTGACGATGGGGAGCCCGCCGTGGCCAGCGGCATCGTTATAGCCGCGGAAGATCTTCCGCCGGGGCCACGACCGGTCATCGCGTGGGCTCACGGCACCACCGGCGTCGCCGAAGGCTGTGCCCCCTCGCTCCTTAACGACCCGTTCGGTGCCGGCGCGACCCCCGCGTTGGCTCAGGTCATCGCCAACGGATGGGTCATGGTGGCCACCGACTATGTCGGGTTGGGCACCGCCGGTCCACATCCCTACCTCATCGGCCAGGCCGCGGGACGCTCCGTACTCGATTCGGTTCGGGCCGCCCATCAGATCGACGGCCTCGTACTCGAGGATCAGACCGTGGTCTGGGGTCACTCCCAAGGCGGTCACGCCGCTCTCTGGGCTGGGCAGCTGGCCGACACCTACGCTCCCGACGCGGACGTCATCGGGGTCGCCGCGCTGTCCCCCGCAGCCGACCTCCCGGCCCTCGCCGCCAACGTCCCCGACGCCCCGGGAGGCAGCATCTTCGGCTCGTACGTGATCCAGGCCTACTCCGCGGTGTATGACAACGTCGACTTCAACGATTACGTCCGCGCTGTCGCACGCCTGCAGACCCGCGAGATGGCCAGTCGCTGCCTCGCCGAACCCGAAGTGTTCGTCTCGGCCTTCTCCGTGCTGCTGTTCGACATGTCCATCTGGTCCGGCGACCCGAGCGCCGGCGCGCTGGGTGATCGCCTCAGCGAGAACATCCCCACCGGTCACATCTCCGCACCACTGCTGATCGGTCAGGGTGAAGCCGATCGGTTGATCACCCCGACCGCGCAGGCCGCCTACGTGCAGCGCCGCTGCGACGCCGGTGAACAGGTCGAGTACAAGACCTACCCGTCCTTCGGGCACGTCGACATCGTGGGCGAGGGCTCCCCGATGATCCCGGACCTCCTCGCCTGGACACGGGAGCGCCTCGAGGGCACTCCAGCCACTTCCACCTGCTGACCGACGTAATCGTCACCCGATCCCGCAGGTAGTCTCGAAGCGATGGAGGAGAACAAGGCCCGCCGCGTCGTCGACGCACTGCGCGATCGGGGCACGGACGCTCAACTCGCCCGAGTCGGTACCCACCAGTTCGGGGTCAGCGTGAAGCTGCCCGGCGGCCGTGAGGCGACGTGGGACTCCGACGGCACGGCCGCGCTCGAGGCCCAGGTGATGCGCGACGGCGTGCTGGTCGGGTACGTCCCGGCCATCGAGGGCTCGGAAAGCTTCACCGAAGAAGAGATCATCGATGCGATCGTTCGAACCGACTACGACAAGCCGATCGCATCCCAGCGGCCAACCGCGCCCCCGCCCGCACAACCACTGCCTCGAAAGGGCGGGGTCTTCCGCCGGTTCTTTGACGGCTTCCGTTACCGGTGAGAGAGCCAGTCATCCGACCGGGCGATGTCGCGCGACATCGACGACAGCGCACAGTCCCAAGCGCCACTGAGCCCGGCAGGGACGCCGGACGGGAGGAATGACCATGAACGGTACGAATTCATGGACCATCGCCGTACTCGGGCCCGGCGGAGTAGGCGGGCTGCTGGCCGCGCTGACTGCCCGTGCCGGGCACCGGGTGATCTGCCTGGCCGGTGAGGAGACCGCCAAGGCATTGGGCCGGGACGGTATTCAGGTGCGCAGCCGGCAGTTCGGAGAGTTCACAGCAAAAGTCGAAGCCGATACCGAACTGCGCGAACCGGTCGACCTGTGTCTGATCACTGTCAAGCAGACCGCTCTGGAGCAGGCTCTGCAACGGATCCCGCCCGAGTCCCTCGGCGAAGGCCTGCTCGTATCACTGCTCAACGGCGTCGAGCACCCGGACGTCCTGCGCCGGCGCTACCGCCCGGAACAGGTCGCGCCGAGTGTGATCCGGGTCGAGTCCACGAGGGTCGCACCCGGGGTAATCGAGCACTTCAGTCCCTTCGTTCTAATAGATCTGGCCAGTGCCACCGCCCGCCGCGAACGCCTCGAGGCCGCCGCCGAGATGCTCACCGCCGCCGGCGTCCCCACCACGGTGCAGGACAGCGAGCCGGCCACGCTGTGGGCGAAGATGACGTTCCTCGCTCCCCTGGCGCTGCTGACGACCCGCTACCGGCTCACAACCGGCGAACTGCGAACGCAGCGACGAGACGAGTTGGCGACTCTGATCGAGGAAGTTGCCGCGGTGAGCCGCGCCGTCGGCGCGCCGGCGGATGCCTCGGCGACGCTGCGGTTCTACGACGGCCTCGCCGCGGAGATGAAATCGTCGATGCTGCGCGATGCCGAAGCGGGCCGCCCTCTGGAGCTGGACGCGATCGGCGGGGCACTGCTGCGAGCCGCGAAGCGGCACGGCGTCGAGGTGCCGGTCGCCACCAGGCTGGTCGCCGATCTTTCCCACGCCGCGAACTGATCAGTCACTCCCTGCCACAGGTGTCGAGTGCCCGCTCGCCCGCATGTCCAGTTCCCATCAGCCGGTTGTGACCAGGCCGGCGAGGCTCCGGAATGGCGCCGTCGGCACCAGGCACGGAATGAATGGACAGCTGCACGCTACCGAGCGGCTGACGTCCAGTCACCCGACACATGCAGGAACTGCGAGACCTCTAAATCGTCACCTTGTCAACCGTGCTGGAGGTCCTGGTACAGGGTCCGTCGTGGAGTACGCACCCGGTCAATCCGGGCGCCGGCGGGCTTGCTTCGCCTCGCGGGCGAGGGCCCAGGCGTCCGCCACCGGGCCAAGGTGCCCGAGCTTGTCCGGGTTGATCACCAAGCGGATCATCTGGATCTGCCCGTCGAGTACGTCGAGTGTCCACGTACCGAGCACCTTGTCGTCCCGATCGCGGAAGATCGCGCCCGGCTGGCCGTTTACCTTGTGCGGCTCCAGCCTCACGTCGATCCTGACGAGCAATGGCATAAGCGTGGCGAGCAACCGGGCCACGTTCTTGGCGCCGACGATGGTATTGGCGAACTGCGGGGCCTTTCCGCCACCGTCCCCGACCATCTGAACGTCAGCGGCGAGCAGGTCGCGCAAGCCCTCGATGTCGCCGTCCCGGAGCGCATCGAAGAAGTGCGCCGCCAGTTTGTCCCGCTCTCTGCGGTCCGCCTCGAACCGCGGGCGTCCCGCGTCCATGTGGCGGCGCGCCCGCACCGCGAGCTGGCGGCACGCCGCCTCCGACCGCCCCACGGCCGATGAGATCTCCGGGAAGCCGAACCCGAACACCTCCCGCAGCACGAACACAGCCCGCTCGAGCGGGCTGAGCCGCTCGAGCAGCAACAGGGCGGCCATCGACACCGAATCGGCCAACTCCGCGGACCGCGCTGGATCCTCGTAGGGGTCGGTGACCAGCGGCTCGGGAAACCACTGCCCGACGTACTCCTCCCGGCGGACGCGGGCCGAGCGAAGCACGTCGATCGAGATTCGGGCCACCACGGCCGACAGGAAGGCCTTGGTCGACCTGTGCTTCGTTGGCGAGGACTCAAAGCGCAGCCAGGTTTCCTGTACCGCGTCCTCGGCCTCACTCACACTGCCGAGGATCCGATAGGCGATCGCGAACAGCAGCGGCCGGAGCTCCTCGAACTCCTCGGTCCGTGTCACGTCAAGCCCTCCTTGAAGCCCTGGCGCCAGGACGGATAGCGCAGCCGCCAGCCGAGCTCCCGCTTGGCCTTGGCATTGGAGAAGCCGCGCCCCTCGGTCATCATCGCCACCGCCACTTCCCCGGCAAGCATCCGCGCCAGCCACCTGGGAACCCGCATCGGTGGCTTGGCGCCCGCGCTCGCGGCCAGGTGGGGCAGCCATTCGCCGGCCGGGGCCGGTTCGTCGTCGACGATGTTGAACACGCCGCTGGCCTTTTGCTCCACAGCCAGCACGGTAGCGCTCGCCGCGTCGTCCAGATGTACCCACGAGCAGTAGCCGGTGCCGCCCCCGACGACCGGGAACTGCCTCTTGCGCACGATCTCGACCAGCTCCTCAGTGGCGCCCGGCCCGTAGAGCCAGCCATATCGCAGGGCTGCGCCGCCGGCCTTGGTGACCACGTCCTCGACGTGGCGGATCGCCTCCATGCCCGGCTGCGCCACCGTCCCGGTGTGCATGTCCAGCGGGTCCTCCTCGGTCTTGACCCAGCCGCCCGTGCGTATTCCGTTCCAGCCGGAGTAGCTCTGTGCGACGAAGTGGGAAACGCCGGTCGCCTCCGCGGCGGCCAACAAGTGATCCGCCCCCTCGGTTCGCAGCCGGTTGGTAGACGCGAACCACCGATCCATGTGCTTCATATCGGGCTTGCCGGCGATCGCGGTCATCTGGTGCACGATCACGTCCGGCCGGGCCTTGGCCACCGCCTCGCCGACCGACATCGCGTCCAGCCCGTCCATCACGACGGCATCGGCCCCGAGCCGCTCCAGCAAGCCCAGCTTGGCCGTGCTCGTCGTCGTCGCCGTCACCTGGTGGCCACCCGCCACGAGCTGCGGCACCAGCCGCCGTCCCACGACTCCGGTGCCGCCCGCCACGAACACCCGCACAACCATCACCTTCCTGCATTCCACTGACTGCTTCTAAGGACTGAGACGAGACAGCCGGGTCAGCTGTGACATTCGAGACCAGGACCAACGGCCCTGGCCCGCTCCGGCCTCCGGCGCGACGGTGGGCGTAGTGGGTGACTAGGCATGGGACGGAGCACCGCGATGACCAAAATCGCCGGAGAGGTCGTCATCGACGCCGCGGTCGACGAGGTGTTCGACATGGTCGCCGACGAACGGAACGAGCCCCGGTACAACCCTCGGATCGTCCGCGTCGAGAAGGTGAGTGAAGGACCGGTCGGCGCCGGTGCCCGATTCGTAGCCGAGCCCAAGAGCATGGGCTCGAAGGGCGAGATGACCCTCACGATCTTGGAATACGACCGACCAAACCGGCTGCGCAGCGTCGTTCGGTCGTCCTACATGCGGGTCGACGGCGCGCTGACCTTCGAAAAGACACCCGGCGGGACGCGCCTGCGGTGGGACTGGGATATGCGACTCGTCGGACCGATGCGGGTGCTCTCCCCGATGCTCGCCCTCATCGGCCCGGCGTGGGAGCGACGGAACTGGGAGGGTCTCAAGGAGTACATGGAGGCCCGCCGTCGCTGACGGCCGATACTGCGGGCAGGTCACCGTGCTGCCCCGCCGACGGGCGGCCCCCCACGTGTCCGAGCTTCGCCCTGACCTCGAAAAATCGATTGAAGCATCGGCTCGCCGGCGGTTGGCTGTGACCATGACCGAGAGCCCGATTCGCGTCGGCCGCGCGACTGACCCTGAGCGATTCCTCGCGACCGACCACACCGTCTGGTTCGCGGAAGTGCCCGCAGCGCCCACCGAAGAGCAGCTGATCGGCATTCCCGAGGAGCATCGCTTCGCCGCCGATCTCGACGGCTCCGATCCAGGCACGTACCCCGGGGTCTATGGCGTCTTTGCCATGACGCTGTCGGTCCCGGGGCCGAGCGGGGGCACCCGGCAGGTGCCGTGCGCCGGTCTGACCTGGGTGGGCGTTCACCCCGACCACCGGCGCAAGGGTGTGCTCACGGCGATGTTGCGGCACCACTTCGAGCAGATCCACGAACAGGACGGCACCCATGTTTCGGCCCTGCACGCCAGTGAGCCGGCCATCTACGGCCGCCACGGCTACGGCCTGGCGTCGCTGGAGCTAGAGGTCAGCCTGAGCAGGGGCGCGACGCTCACCGCGCCCGATCTGGAGGATGCCGCCGGCGCAGTCACTACGCATCTGGCGTCGGTTTCTGATCCCGATGTGCCGAAGCGGATGCGGGAGTGCCACCTCGGCTGTGCCGGCCTGGGCTCGGTCGTCGGCGACGCCGGCTACTACGTCCGCATCTGCCACCAGTTGCCCGAAGAGCTGAGGGACAAGGAGTCCTGGCGGGTGCTGTTCGCCCGCCGTGGCGGCGTGGACGTCGGGTTCGCCATGTTCCGCCGCACGCACAAGTGGGAGCGGGCCCGGCCCGCGGGAGAACTCTCCGTATGGGCGCTCGTCGGCGACCCGGCTGCCCAATTCGTGCTGCTGCGTCGGCTGCTCGACTTCGACCTGATCGCCACCGTCAAGGTGCGCGCCGCCGGCGTCGACGACCCGCTGCTGCAATGGGTGGGCGGCCCCAGGGCGACATCCGACCTGGCGACCTACGACAGCCTGTGGGTGCGCCTGGTGGACCTGCCCGAGGCGCTGCGCGATCGGACGTGGAGTGCACCATGCGACGTCGTGATCGAGGTCGCCGACACCATGGCTCCGTGGAACGACGGTCGGTGGCGGGTCCGGGCCGACGAAGCCGGCGAGGCAACCGTGGAAAAGACCGCGGCCGAGACCGACGTTCGGCTGCGAGTGGACGCGCTCGGAGCGGCGTATCTCGGGGGCGGGAATCTCGCAGCGATGCAGCGTGCCGGGCTCGTAACAGAGCACCGCAAAGGCGCGGTTGCCGAACTGTGGCGGGCCATGCGCACCGACGTCGCCCCAACGGCCGCGTTCGGATTCTGACGCTTGCTCAAGGCGCACCGCGATCATCAACGCACGCGCTGCGGTGACTGGCTAATTGGCTCCGGGCGGCGGGTTCCACGGCCCGACTCCGCTGAACCGCTGCGGAGTGATCCTCGTGACGAACCCCGGCGGCGGGTTCGGCATTGGAGGGAACACCACGTCAGGTCCGAGGTAAGTGTGCGCGAGCCGCTGGAGCAATTCGGGGGCGCCGCCCTCGGTGACCCGCGCCGTCCCGTACACGACCAAGTACTCGAGCAGGCCCCACTCGTTCACGCGAGTGGTCGGGATCGACAGCGCGATGCGCGGGTCGCGGCGCAGGTTGCGTAGCTTGCGCTGGTCGGGGATCGTGGCCAGGACGATCTCGTCACCGTCGACCCCGACCCAAGCCGCGGAGACATGTGGAGAGCCGTCCTCGTTCAGCGTGACGACCTGAGCCACCGCGTCGCTGTCGAGCAGATCGCGAACCGCACCCTCGATCGAGACACCCGCCACGCTGGGCAGCTTACCGGCGGCGCGGGCCCTCGTCGCCGCTAGCCGGGAATCTCGACTTGGCCAGCGCGCTTTCGTCCGCAAGGCTTGGACCGTGGCAGCTGAACATGTAGTGGGTTACGACGGCATGTGGGCCAGACCCGAGGACGACCCTCGCGTCAACGGCAACCCCGCAGGCGAGCTCGCGACCATCCGAGAGTATCTGTCCAATTACCGGCTCACCCTGGGCATGAAGTGCGAGGATATGTCGCCGGAGCAGCTCGCCACCCGTTCCGTGCCGCCGTCAACACTGAGCCTTCTCGGGCTGATCCGGCACATGGCGCGGGTGGAGCACAGCTGGTTCCAGCGCTCGCTGCAAGGCGATCACGATGCGCCCCGGCTGTTCTGGTCCCCTCACGACCACGACCTGGACTTCAACGGTGCGGTCGCCGACCAGGCCGTGGTCGACGAAGCGTTCGCCGCCTGGAAGGCTCAGATCGCCGCCGCCGACGAGTGGCTGGAGGGTGACGTCGACCTGGACGCCATGGTCCTGACGCCACGCCGAGATCGAGAGATCAGCGTTCGAGACATCCTCATCCACATGATCGAGGAGTACGCCCGGCACTGCGGACACGCCGACCTAATACGCGAGTGCATCGACGGCCGCACCGGCCAGTAGGCCGACTGGACGGCTCAACGCCTGCCAATTGTCCCGGCGGTTGAACCTGGGCCTATCCGCCGCACGTGCAGATAAGAGCCAAGAGATGCGAACCCTGGTTCACCCTGGGCAAGGTCTGTAGTGTCCTTGGTTGTCATGGACCCACAACGCCCGACGAAGTGCGGTGGTGAGGCAGATGCGCAAATCGTTCGTCAATTCAGGGTTGGCGGCCGTCGTAGCACTTGGAGTGCTGGTGGTCGGCAATTCTCCAGGCCTGGCGGCTCCCAACAACGAGAATCGTGCGACAGCGGGAGAGTCCGGCCTCCTCAGAGACGATGCCAGGTCTTTGGACAAGGACAACCGGGAGGGCCGCGCCGAGCCTACGGCTCGCCAGCGCGGGCTGGCCACAGCCGTGAATGCGCGAGCCAGGTTCAACAACCTCGGCACGATCGGCATGCTCACCTCGACGGGCCGCCCGCTCGCATCGGGTCTGCCGGCCAATCCCGCCGCAGCCGCACGCGCCTACGTTGCGGCGAACAGGGATCTGCTGGGCCTGACACCGCGTGCGGCGAACGCGCTCGAGGTGGTCACCGTGGCGCCCATGGGAGAGGGGGCCGCCGTCATCATGCAGCAGCGATTCGGCAATCTCGTCGCCGGATACGACGGGCTTCTCATCGTCGGCGTGCGAGATGGAGCGGTGTACCACGTCAGCGGGTCGCTGGCCCGCGATGCCGCACAGCCGCAGCCGGCGACACTCTCGTCGCAGGAGGCAGCGCGGATCGCCGCCCGAGACGCCGGCGTCGGAACGAGCGCGGTCCGAGACGTGGAATTGGTCGCCGTCCCCACGCCCGCGGCAGGAGCGCGGTCCGCGTTCCAGGTTCTCATCATCGATGGTGAAGCCGCAGCAGAGCCGGTCGCCTTTACGTCCTATGTCGATGCTCGCGACGGCACTGTTCTGGTACGCGAAGACATCGTCGACTACGACGTGGACAACCCGGAGTGGGACGTGTTCCCGAACACGCCCCCAGTCGACTACTCGTCGACCGACACCCGCGTACGCTGGTGCTTCGCACCCGGCCCCGGCTGTGACGAAGTAGTCGGCACTTCTGCGTCTCCACTGGCATGGGACGTCAAACCGTCCAACCGCAAGCCGTCCGAGACGACGTCGGGCAACAACTCGTTCGCGGTGCACAACTGGTTCAGCAACGACCCCTTTGACGTGGGCAAAGAGCTGGCCACACCGCGGCCCGACCGCGACTACACCTATGCCTGGACGAACCAGTGGTTCGAGGAGAAGTGTTCGCCCGCGGTCTTTGAAACGCAGCAACGCAACGACATCGATGCCGCGCGGGCGAACCTGTTCGCAGGGCACAATCGGATGCACGACTGGTCGTACCACCTCGGCTTCACGGAGACGACGTTCAACCTCCAGGACGACAACTTCAAGCGGGGCGGCAAGCAGAACGATCCAGAACAGGGCAACGCACAGGCCGGTGGGGTGACTGGCGGCCCGCCAGGGTTCGCCGCGCGCGATAACGCCAACCAGATCACGCCCCCTGATGGGCATCCGCCGATCACCAACATGTACCTGTGGCAACCGATCGCCGGTGCGTTCTACGCGCCGTGCGTCGACGGCGACTTCGATATGTCGGTCATCGCGCACGAGTACGGCCACGCCATCACGAACCGCATGATCGCCGGCCCGCGGAACGGGGTCAGCTCGCCGCAGGGCATGAGCGAGAGCTGGTCTGACCTGGTGGCCATGGAGTATCTCGGCGAGCACGGCTACGCGCCTCCAGGCATCCGGGCGTTCACTATCGGCGAGTACGTCACACAGGATCCGATCGCCGGCATCCGCAACTACAACATGAGCGCCAGCCCGCTGAACTACAGCAGCGTCGACTACGACTTCGTAGGTCTCCAGGTTCACGCCTCCGGTGAGCTGTGGAGCGCGGCCAATTTCGACATCAGGTCCGCGATGATCGACAAGTACGGAGCGGGCGACGCCGCGCTCCAGAAGTCCTGCGCCAACGGGTCGACACCGGTGACCGAATGCCCCGGCAACCGCCGCTGGGCCCAGCTGATGTTCGACTCGTTCCTGCTCATGGCGCAGAGTCAGGTGAGCATGGTCGATTCGCGGGACGCGATGCTCGCGGCGGACTTCATCCGGTTCGGTGGCGTGGATCTCGAGCTCATGTGGGACGCGTTCGCCAAGCGCGGGCTCGGTGAGGACGCAGTCAGTAACGGCCACACCGATCCCAACCCGACGCCCAGCTTCGCATCGCCGTTCGCGACGGAGGCCACCCTGACCTTCGCGCCGGTGGACGAAGCGGGCCAGCCGGTCGAGGGCGCGCAGCTGTTCGTCGGCCACTACCAGGCCCGAGCAGTGCCGGTTGCGGACACCAATCCGGGCACGGCCCTGACCAACGCGGTGTCACTCGTGCCAGGTACCTACGAGTTCGTCGCCCGAGCGGCCGGCCGTGGCCTGGTGCGGATCGGTCCGGTCATGGTCTCCGCTGGGCAGCAGCTCGATCTGTCCGTACCCATGCCGACGAACCTGGCGTCCGCTTCCGCTGGAGCGGCCGCGACCGGAGACGGCGTAAACATCGCTCGGCTGATCGACGATGACGAAGCGACCAACTGGGCGTCTCTTAGTGGTCCTGTCGCAGGTAAGGGCGTCGTGGTCGATCTAGCCGGTGATCAGCACCTGGTAACCAGGGTCCAGGTCAGTGCGATGCTCCGGCCGGCGATCACAGGGGATCCCGATCCGGGTGGGCAGAACCGGTTCACCGCGCTCCGGCAGTTCCGGGTCCTCGCGTGCGTCGCGGCCGGAGACGTGGACTGCACCGACGCGGACGACTTCACGCCGGTCTTCACCAGCCCTGCGGACGCGTTCCCGTCAGTCGCTCCGCGTCCCCGGGCTCCGGAGCTGATTCTGCGGTCGTTCGACATCCCTGACGTCAACGCCACACACCTGCGCTTCGAGGTGGTCACCAGTCAATGCACGGGTGGCCCGGACTATGCCGGCGAACAGGACGCCGACCCGAGAGCAGGGACGGACTGCACCACGAACAGTCCGCAGGCCGGGGTCGTTCGCGCCGCGGAGTTCCAGGCGTTCGCCGACTAGGGGGTGTGCCTCCGGCCGGTGCTCGTCCCGCACCGGCCGGAGGCAACGGCGACTCCTTAGGTCTGCTCAGGTCACTGTGTCGATGCTCTAGTCCGGCCGCGCCACCATTGCCACGCTGCGGTCACCAGAAGCGCGCCCGCCAGTGAGCCGATGACGCCGCTGGGCCGAAGTGAGATTCCGTCACCAGCGATGAGGCTGATGAGAAGGCCACCGACAAAGGAACCAATGAGGCCCGACGCGAACGCCAATGGCCAGTCGATCCCTGACGTCGACTTGCCCAGGATTAGCTGGGCACCCGCTCCGATGAGCATTCCGAAGAGGATCATGGCGAGGAGAAGCATGGGCTGAGCATAGAACCTGCACGTGCCAGCCGCCGTCTCCACGGGGTCTGTCTCATCAAGTGTCGGGCCAAACCCGCCGATCCGCGCCGAAATCGAGGATCTTGCGACGTGGCTCGGGCTCGAGGTCACCGGCTCATAGGGGCCCTGGACCGGCGTTGGTGGTTCGCCGCCGATGCAGCACGACGCTGCCGGCGCTCAAGTAACGAATCGGCGTCAGGCCCGGATGCTCTTAGCGCGAGTGAGGCCTGCACGAGCGCTGCGTGTGTGAGCGCTTGAGGATAGTTTCCGAGGTAGGCGCCGGTTGCCGGGTCTATCTCCTCAGGCAGTAGACCGAGCGGGCTGACGTACCGGAGCAGCTCTGTGAACAGACCGAAGGCCTCGGCGCGCCGACCGGTGAGGGCGAGCGCCTGGACAAGCCAGAAGGAGCAGGGCAGGAATGCGCCCTCACCGCCGCGCAGCCCGTCACTCCCCGGCAAGTACCGGTAGAGCAAGGGACCACCGGCAGACAGCTCCTTTCGGATGGCGTCAACCGTGCCGGTGACCCGGGGCGAGCGGGCGTCTTCGATTCCGAGCAGGGGTAGGACGAGCACGGCCGCGTCGAGGTCGGCTGAGCCGTAGCTGCGGGTGTAGCGGTTGTGGACCGGGTCTAAGCCGTGCGCGCGGACGTCGGCTGCGATGGCGTCGCGCGCATCGAGCCAGCGGCGGCGCTGATCGGGTCGCGTGCCATGGGTCTCGGCAATGCGGAGGGCGCGGTCGAGCGCGAGCCATCCCATCAGCTTCGAGTGCACGTGCTGGGCCGGCTCGGCACGGATCTCCCAGATGCCGGCATCCGGCTCGCGCCAGTGTCGGGCGACCAGGTCGGCGAAGCCACGCATCACCCGCCACGTCTCCGAATGCAGCCGCTGTCGGGCCTTCACCAGCACCCAGGCGGCATCGACTACCCAGCCGTAACCGTCAAGTTGATGCTGCTCGGCCGCGGCGTTGCCGACGCGCACCGGGACGCTTCTGGCGAAACCCGGCCAGCCGGTGAGGGTCCGCTCGGGGGGTGCGTGCCGGCCATCCAGTGTGAACAGCACCGGCAGCCGCGGCCGCTGTAGCCGGCTGGCATGCAGGAGCCACCCGAGAAACAAGTGCGCCTCGTCGAGTTTGCCGGCCCCGAGGAAGGCCGCGATGCCGATGCTGGCGTCGCGCGGCCAGGCGTAGCGATAGTCCCAATTCCGTATTCCGCCGGGATGCTCGGGCAAGGAGGTGGTCGGTGCTGCCACCGGTGCGCCAGAGGGCGAGTAGGTCAGCAGCCGTAGGGTGAGCAGACTTCGCACCACGGATTTGCGGAACGGCAGATCGCTGTCGATTTCAGCGCACCAGGCACGCCAGCGTGCCTCGTCCTCGACCACAAGATCCCACGCCGCGGCGGGGTCGACGTGGATGAGTGGTTCCCGGAACGCCACCGCCATCACCAGCGTGACCGGACGGTCGGGGGTCACGGTCACCGATGTCGATCGGCCCGGCTCGATCCGTACGTCGGCGTCGCAGGCCAGCGAGATCGCCAGCGAGCCCCACTGACACACGAGACCGTGCCCTCGTCTGCTGACCCTGGGTGCGCGGTGTCGCTCACCCAGGCGAGGGTCGAAGTGCACGACGGCCTCCACCGGTGCGTTCTCGACGGTCAACCGCCGCAAAAGCAGACTCGCCGGCAGCATCCGACCAGCAACTTCCGCGACCATCGCCTCGGTCAGGGTGAGGCGGGCCTCCCCCACCGCCCAGGTGGTCTCGAGAGTCGCGGTGTTGCCCCGATAACGGCGCTGTACGACAGGGGCAGGCAGGCGTGGCCCTAGTCGGAAGGCACCCGCCGCCGTGCCACCGACCAGGCGTCCGAACACGGGCTCCCCGTCAAAGCGAGGCACGCAGAACCAGTCCATCGACCCGTCGGCGGACACCAAGGCCGCGGTGCGGGTGTCACCGAGCAGGCCGTACTCTCCGATCGGCGGCATCTCAGCGTACCTGTAGGAGAAGGCCGAGCATGGTCCCGTACGCAAGATGGGCGACGATGGCGACCACAGGTGTCTGAATGCCGTAGTTCAATCCGAGCAGACCCGGCGGCTCGAGAACGGCGGTGCTTCGCGGACCCGCACGGTGTGACGCCATGCGTGGATGGACGCCGGGCAGCAGGGGCAGCAGCACCGTCAGGGCAACGGCGGCGTGCAGCAATCCCAGCAATGCGCCGAGCCACCAAGTCGCGCGATCGAGCAGGACGAACGCGGCGCCGTAGCCGAGAGCGAAGCCCTGACCAGCACCGAGGTGGACGAAGAACCCGACGACCCGCGCCCGGTCGGGGTCTCCGGTCAGCACCATGCCGAGCACCAGGGGCAGGTCGAGGCGGCTCAGGCCTCCCATCTGGGCGGCGATCATGATCGCGGTCAGCGCGGCGGTGGCCGCAAGGCCGAAGACGGCCCATCCCATCCAGTCCATCTCAACGCAGTTCCGTCTCGCCGGTGCTCTCACGCAGGCCTTCGGCGGCGTTGGCGGCGGTGAGCCCACCACCGACATTGACGAGCGTCTCGCGCCCGGCCATCACGATCCCTTGCGGCCGCGGACCAGAGACAGGAACTCCGCCCGGGAGGATGGGTCATCCCGAAGTGTCCCGAACAGAGCTGAGGTCACCGTCCGGGACCCGACCGCCCGAATGCCCCGCAAGGTCATACAGCTGTGCTCAGCCTCGATGACGACACCCACCCCGCGGGGAGATAACTGATCCCTCAGATGCTCAGCGATCTGTTTGGTCAACCGCTCCTGGGTTTGCGCTCGCCGGCTGAAGCAGTCCACGACGCGAGCGAACTTGGACAAGCCCAAGATCCGCTCATCCGGCAGGTAGCCGATGTGGGCGACACCGACGAACGGCAGCATGTGATGCTCACAAACCGACCGGACGGGGATGTCCTCGACCAGCACCAACTCGTCATACTGCTGGCTGTTCGGGAAGGTGGTGAAGTCGAAGGGCTCGACGGTGAGCAACTCCGCGTAGGCCTGGACCATCCTTCGCGGCGTATCGGCCATGTCGTCGCCGTCGACTGGCAGGCCGAGAGCGACCAGCAGGTCCGTGGCCGCCTTCTCGGCCGCGGCCAGGTCCACGGGCGGCAGGCGGTGAATGACCGTCGGCCGCCATGGCGGGACCGAACGGCCGCTCGCAAAGGTGGGCAGTGCCTCGTGTCCGTTCACCCGATGGGTCATGGCGTCCTTCCCGCTTCTAAAAGACTATATTGTTGACGTTAGACGGCATGATGGATTTCGTCAATAGTTCCGTCTTTTAGAAGAGGAGTCCGGCCCCGCGCGGTCTCGGAGGGTGCCGCTAGTCGTCGAGGCTGCCCATCGTCAAGTTCACGATCGTTCCAGTCATTCCGCTCGCCTTCTCGGACGCCATGAGGACCGCCACGTTCGCGATCTCCTCAAGTGTCATCAGGCGTCTGGCGTGGGTCCGGCCTGCGAGGAACTCTTGCCACTGTTCCCAGGTCATTCCCGATGCTTTGGCGCGCGGCTCGAATGCCTCCTTGATAGTCCGGGTCTCCGGCACGGCCTGTGGTCGCAGGCCGACCACGCGAATGCCGTGGGGTGCCAGTTCCGCGGATAGATCTCGGGTGAGCGCCTCCTTGGCGGCCATCGCCGGACCGTAGCCGCCCACCAGCGCAATGCCCGTGCGGGAGTGCAGAGCGGTAACAGTCATGATCACCCCCGATCTATTCGGAACCATGTGCCGCGCGGCGTGCCGTGCGGTCAGGAAGTACGACCTCGCGTACGTCAGGATCGGCAGGGTGAACAGCTCGACACCCAGATCGGCAAGCGGTACGCCGAGGATCTCGCTATTCGGGATCCCGACCGCATTGAACGAGATGTCGACGCGCCCCGCCTCGTTGATCACCGACTGCAAATGCGTGTCCACAGCCTGCTCGTCGAGCGCATCCACCGCTGCCGCGCCAGCGGCTGCAACGTCCCTCGCGACGGCTTCGACGGGGGCCAGGTGGCGCCCGGTGAGAAACAGAATGGCGCCCTCCGCAGCGAATGCGCGCGCGACGGCTCCGCCGATCGCGCCTCCGGCTCCGTAGATCACCGCAACCTTGTTCTTCAGCACAACGAGGTAGACACCAGTGATCGTCGAAAGTGGGCGTCCGCCACCGCCCAGTTCGTCCCGCGGCCGGTGTCAGTACAGGATGGAGGCGCGACAATCGGCAGAGACGCAAAGCGGCGGTGAAGTAGTGACGACCGAGCTGATCGCCAGGGCGCGGACCGGGGACGGCGAGGCGTTCCGGGAGCTGACCGGGCCGTACCGTAGAGAGCTACAGGTGCATTGCTACCGGATGCTCGGTTCTTTGCAGGACGCCGAGGACGCTCTGCAGGACACCATGCTGGCCGCCTGGCAGGGCCTGGAAGGGTTCGAGGGCCGCGCCTCGATCCGCTCATGGCTCTACCGGATCGCAACCAACAGGTGCCTCAACACGCTTCGCTCGGCGCGCCGACGCCCGGCCCGGGAGTGGGATATGCCCGGAGTCGAACCGCCCGAGCCGACCCGGATCGGGGAGGTCGGATGGCTGGAGCCGATTCCCGACGCCGTTGTCGAGGGTGCGATCGACATGCCGCTCGGCCCGGAGGCCCGTTATGAGCAGGCCGAAGCGATCTCCCTGGCCTTCGTGACGGCTCTTCAGGTCCTGCCGCCTCGCCAGCTCGCCGTCCTGATCTTGCGTGACGTCCTCGGCTTCCGCGCGAGCGAGGTAGCCGACATCCTCGACTCGACCGTCGAGTCGGTCAACGGCGCCCTCAAGCGGGCCCGCAGCAATCTCCAGCACCGCCTGCCGCCGACCGACCAGCGCGAACCGGCTCCCGATCCAGATTCATCGGCCGAGCGAGCACTCGCGGCAGAGTTCGTGCGCGCCTACGAGTCCGGCGATGTCGACGCGCTGATCGCTTTGCTCACCGACGACGTCTTCATCTCCATGCCACCGCTTCCCCTCGAGTACCAGGGCCGCGACGTTGCGGCGCGCCTGTTCGCCGGCATCTTTGGCTCGGGGAGGAGGGTTGATCTCATACCGACACGAGCGAATGGTCAGCCGGCGTTCGGCGCCTACCTTCGCGCATCAACCGGCATCCGCCGAGGAACCGGCCTGTTCGTCCTTACCCTCACCGGCAACAGGATCGGCGCTTTCACCCGGTTCGAGAACACCGTGCTGCCATGGTTCGGGCTGCCGCTATCTCTTCCTAGCCGATAGGCGGGCGCCGGGTGCGGGAAACGTCTTCAGCCGAGACCCCGGTGCGCGCTCCATAGCGCCCCCGCGCGAGTCGCGGCCTCGGCGATGAGTTCGGTCAGCTCGGGTCTGTCGGGTACGCGGAACGACACGTAGGTGCCGCGGCCACCGCCGACCGGCCGGCCGTAGGCCTTCGCCGCAAGGTGCCCGTCCGGAAGAAGCCGGACGTTGAGGGTGGTCAGGACGAACGTCTCGTCGCGCCGGGTGTCGGTCCAGCGGAGCGCCTGCGGGATGGTGACGTTGATTGCCAGGGCGCTCACCTCGAGAGTGCCGTCACTGCTCATGGACGCATGTTGGCATGCGAGCCGAAGCCGCTCACGGCGCGGCCAGTGCTACGACCCCATGCGTTCGACGCCGCCCAATGGCAGGATGACCGCTGTGGACACCGATCGGCTCGCGCTGTTCGAGGCGAGCCGCCCTCGGCTGTTCGGCCTGGCGTACCGCATGCTCGGTGAAGCCGGCGAGGCGGAGGACGTCGTGCAGGACGCATACCTTCGGTGGGCCGAGAGCAAGGACGTCGCCGTCCCCGAAGCCTGGCTGACCAAGGTCGTGACAAACCTGTGCCTGAACCGGCTCACCTCGGCCCGAGCGCGGCGCGAAACGTACATCGGGCCGTGGCTGCCCGAGCCGGTGGTCACGGCCAATGGCGAGCTCGGCCCGCTGGACACCGTAGAGCGCAAAGACTCGGTCTCGTTCGGAGTCCTGGTCATGCTGGAACGGCTGACCCCACCCGAACGTGCGGTCTTCATCCTCCGGGAGGCGTTCGGGCACACGCATCGGGAAATCGCCGAGATCCTGTCCATTGACGAAGCGCACTCTCGCCAGTTGCACCGCCGAGCGCGGCAACACGTGGGTGTAGGGCGCCGGCGGTTCTCCCCCGACCGCCACGAACGGGACCGGATCGCGCAGAGCCTGTTCGACGCGGTCACGAATGGCAACGTCGTAGAACTCGAACGCCTGCTGGCTCATGACGTAGAAGCCTGGGCGGACGGCGGGGGACGCCAAGCGGGGCTGCGTCCGGTCATCGGCCGCGACAAGGTGGCCCGCTACCTGATCGGCCTGAGCAAGCGGCCCGAGGTAGTGGACACCCGAGCCACCTTCACCGAGGTCAACGGCGAACCAGCGGTTGCCTACCACGACGGCGACACGTTGATCGGCGTGTCGGTGCTCGAGATCGTCGAGGACCGGGTGGCCGCTATTCGGCTCGTCGTGAACCCGGACAAGCTCGCCTTCGTCGCCCACCAACTCGCCTGACTCATTCGCTCACCACGCTGCGTGACCCAGATCACAGCATGGTTATGTCACGCTGGCGGCCTCTGCCCGGTCAGCTCTGCGTCGACCCGAAAGGAGACCCCTGGTGAGCCGTTCGACACGAGACTTGTACGTAACGCCGATCATCGGCATTGCGGCTGTTTTCAACACCGGCGCTGGTCTATGGGCGTTCGCCGGGCCCCGCTCGTTCTACGACCTGATCGCCACCTACCCGCCGTACAACGCTCACTTCATCAGAGACATCGGCGCCTTCCTCCTCGGCCTCGGGGCCGTTCTGATCGGCGCCCTTGTCTGGCGCGACGTCGCGTTCGTCGTGCTGCTGGGCAGCACTTCTGCAGCAGGATTCCACTGGGCATCTCACCTGATCGACCGCCATCACGGCGGCACTGGCGCAGACCCGTGGCTGACCGGCCTGTTCGCGCTGCTGCTTCTCGCCGGCCTGGTGCTGCGCGTGCCCGCACGCCAGAGCAGCGCACCGGCTGAGGACGCCGCCACCATCGAAGGAGCACGGCGATGAGAGTGCTGGTGACAGGGGGAACCGGAGTCCTCGGCCGCCAGGTGGTCGACCGCCTTGGCGACCTGGCCGATGTCCGGGTCCTGAGCCGGCGACCGCCCGAGAGCCCTGGCTTCGTGCAAGGCGACTTGAACACCGGCGAAGGTCTGGCCGAGGCGCTGGACGGGGTGGACGTGGTCGCCCATTGCGCGTCGGCCGCCGACTACTTCCGCCCGATGAGGGATGCCGAGCAGACCCGACAGTTGCTCAAGGCCGCGGCAGCGACCACGCGCCCGCATATCGTCTACATCTCGATCGTGGGCGTCGACCGAATCCCGTTCGGCTATTACAAGGCGAAGCTGGCCAGCGAGAGG